>Ga0256406_1000387_pt1 | contig 82917 bp, 66 predicted proteins | sample RumenRJG_03DNA_FD_185986 | JGI IMG/M metagenome (GOLD analysis project Ga0256406, IMG submission 185986) | Bovine rumen microbial communities from Lethbridge, Alberta, Canada - RJG_03 | ecosystem: Host-associated > Mammals > Digestive system > Stomach > Rumen | place: Canada: Alberta | collected... | reverse complement strand
CGGCGTCCCGGATGCTCCGGAAGGCCGAATTGCACGCCTTGCCGCAACGCTTCCGGCACATTTTGCAGGACTTGCTGCAACCGTTGCGCTTCGGATTGCAGTGTTGCGCTTACAAATTCAATCCACCGTTTCGCCCCGCACAGCAGGCCTAAAAAATCTTGCCAAAAAAAGTTCTTGCACGCACGGCCGCTTTCACATATAGTATTTCCCGCACGCGGGCTTAGCGCAGTTGGTAGCGCGCCACCTTGCCAAGGTGGAGGCCGCGGGTTCGAATCCCGTAGCCCGCTCCATTGATTATCCGGCCGTCCTGCGAATCCTCGTATGTCGGCCTTTTTCATAACGGCGAGATGGCCAAGTGGTAAGGCGCGGGCCTGCAAAGCCCTTACCCCCGGTTCGAATCCGGGTCTCGCCTCCAGAAGAGTTCGGGGACCGCATCTGCGGTCCCCTTTTTTGCAGCTCTTCTGATGAATTGGTGTTCCTTCGTTATCATTCCTCCCGCTCAGCCCCTCTCTCAAGGTTTCTGTCGGCTGCTTGTGCCACAATGCTCGAGTTGGCTCAAGAATATGAAGGAGGTATGCGCATGCCGCACAAGATCGGCCAGGCCCGCATCGCCGTCCTCAGAGAGGCAGAAGAGGATTCAGGCGTCGTGGCAAGAAACCTTGCCGGCACGACCGGTGTCCTCGAAGTCTGGGAGTCTGACCACAAGTTCCCCGGAAGGCAGGGCGCTGTCTTCTACTATCCCCTCACCTTCGATCATGAAGGCAACGGCTCCACGGCACGATTCTTCCGCACCGCCTACAACTACCGCTTGACCGATGACGGCAAGACCGCCATCTTCGACAAGGGCGGCAGGAGCGGCACGAATCGCTTTGTCTTTGATATCCAGGGCGGCTTCAAGAACGAGGAAGCAGAAGCCGAAAGCGCGCATGCTGCCGCGCATCCCGGCGAGACGTCTTCCTTCGATGTAGAAGGATCCAGGGACCGCTAGCACGTGCATCTGCTCCGGCGAGAAGAAAGAGCTTCTCGCCGGAGCTTTCTTTCTAGCGCCTTCTTCTCTTCGGCTTCATGAGGTCAAAGAGGGAAAAGGTCGTGCGCCGATAGATGGCGCCTCTGACAGCACGCTTCGGATCGTGCACGAACCCCATGCCGCGCTTCCCGTAGATGGGGTCTAGTGCCCGCTTCATGCGGCGCTTGTACTCTCCCGTCGTCCTCGCGGCAAGCGACTTCTTCCATGAGGGACGCCTCATGCCAAACTTCTTGGGAAACCATCTCCTCGAGCCTTCAGCTCCCTGCCCCCCTCTTCAGCTTCCGTTATACGCCTGTCCGGCGACACATCCCGGAGTTTCTTGAGCCCCCGCATCCACGCTTTCCCCACACATTGGAGATTTCTTCTTGCGCTCCCGGCGATATTCGCGTATATTCTTAACCCGCACGCGGGCTTAGCGCAGTTGGTAGCGCGCCACCTTGCCAAGGTGGAGGCCGCGGGTTCGAATCCCGTAGCCCGCTCCATTGATCATCCGGCCGTCCTGCGAATCCTCGTATGTCGGCCTTTTTCATAACGGCGAGATGGCCAAGTGGTAAGGCGCGGGCCTGCAAAGCCCTTACCCCCGGTTCGAATCCGGGTCTCGCCTCCAGAAGAGTTCGGGGACCGCTTCTGCGGTCCCCTTTTTCATGCCGAGATTGCTCATATGTCTGAATCTTGTACCGGAGCTACTGCTGTGCGCTCTCCGGTGCCTGATCGAGCATCTTCACGAGCCTCACCTGCGTGCCCTTGCCCGACGACTTGAGAGAGATCGTGACCTCATCTGCGAGAAGCCGCATGAGCTTGATGCCACGTCCGCGCTCGAGCGTGGAGCCAGATGTCGTCTTCGGCTCCTCCCCCGCCTTCAGCTGGTAGCCCTTGCCGGTATCGGTGATATCGAGCGTCACTCGGTCGGGATAGCAGCTCACGGTCACGAGCGTATAGCGCGAATCGGTGTGGTCGAACGCATTGCCGAGCGCCTCGCCGCATGCGAGCGTCATATCGAACGCCTCATCGGCCGTAAGCATCGTATTCTCGAGAAGATGCTCGACCCGCTGCCTTGTCTCATGCATGTGGTCCGCATCGGAGCAGAGGACCCGTCGCCAGAGCGGCTCGACACGTGGGTCGAGCTCAGGCACCTGCCGCGTCGTGTCAGCCGGAATCACGGGCGCGAAATCGACGACACGCACGCGTCTCAGCGACCGGTAGGCAGGCTTCGAGACGTTGATGAGGGAAAGGAGGCCTCCGGCGGCACGCATCTTCCGGATCTCGAGCAGTATCGTTGCCATGCCCGCAGAATCGATATAGGTCGCCTTTCCCATGTTCAGGATGATGCGCTTGCATCCCCCGTCGATGAGGGCGTCGAGGTCATGCCGAAGACGCGGTGCTGTCAGCACGGTCAGATCGGATTCCACAGGCAGAACGACTATGTCAGAGGTATGCTCCATGCCTTTTCTATTCCCGAACACGGGAATTCATACACGGAGGGTGGCAGAATGCGCTGGCTATTTTGCAGATGGCGCAGCTTCAGGCCCATCCTGCGTCCTGAGCCCGTCGTAGCGCACAGCGACCATTGCGACATCGTCGTCGAGGTTTCTGGCCGTGAAGGTATCAAGGGTCGCCAGAAGCCGGTCCAGGATCCCATCGAAGCCCTTGGGGATCTGCTGCATGATCGCATCCTTGAGCCCGTCCTCGCCGAAGAAGGCTCCCACAGGGTTCCTGGCCTCGGTCGTGCCATCCGTATAGAGCAGAAGGAAGTCTCCAGGATCTGCTGTGGTCTCGCCGTCGATATAGGTCATGTCCTCGAAGGCGCCGACGACACCCGACTGCACATCGAGCGTCTCGAGCTCGCCTCTCTTTGCGCGGTAGAGGATTGCAGGCGGATGCCCTGCACTGCAGTAGGAAATCTTGCCGCTCTCGATATCGATGAGTCCTATGAAGAGCGTCGCGAACGTCTCGATGCGTGAGAAGCCGAGGAGGAAGTCATTCAGGCTCCTCACCATGCGAGCCGGTGCGAGCCCTTCCCAGGCGTAGGCGCCGAGGGCCGTCTTCACAGCGGCTGAGACCGAGGCTGCCTCGACGCCCTTGCCCGAGACATCGCCCATGATGACAGCAGCGCGGCGCTGGGGCAGACGGATGAGGTCGTAGAAGTCGCCGCCGACGAAGGCATCGGCCGTGGCAGACGAATAGATGCCAGAGGCCGTGAGGCCTTCTACCTCCTGGAGCTCGTTTCTCATGCCGAGCTGCAGGGCCTGCGAGATCCTCTTGTCCTGCATGCGGCGGGCTGTGCCTGCCATGAGCTCGCAGAAGTCGTCTGTGCACTTGTGTATGAACGAGAGCTCGTCGGTATCGAGCGGCTCTGCATCCTGCGGGCGCAGCACCATGAAGGCGACCTTCTGGTCCATGACCTTGCCGGCATCGACGAAGGCACCGATCGAGCACTCGCCGAGGCTGTAAAGCCAGTCGGAGAGCCGAGAGCCCGCATCGATCCGTGCAAGCGCGACCTCGTTTCCGAGCTTCGAGCCGACGATATCCTCTGCCTCCATCGGAAGGGCGCGCATGCCATTGTTCGGCAGATACGCGACCGCTGTCGGGCCATAGTCGTTCTCCTCGACCCGGCAGAAGATGCAGCCGATGCCTTCTGCCATCTGGCTGAAGAAGGAAAGCCTGTCTTCAGGCGAGGGCTCCCCCGCTGCATAGAGCTTCTCCCTGAGGTCTGAATGGAGAGCTTCGAGGCGTGCCGCATGCTCGGTGCGCATCTGCGTGAAGGCACCCATGAGCTGGACAGAGAGGTAGCTTGCGACTGCGTCGAGGAGGCGTCCGTCCTCCTTCGTCGTCGGATGGAGCCTCTCCCAGCCGACCTCGATGACGGCGATGACATGGCCACCGAACCAGACCGGCACGGCGATGAAGCTGGCAAACGGCGGCACGAGCTTTGCCGGCAGCTTGTGCGTCTCGTGCGTCTCCTCATCTATGACCTCACGGCGGGACGTGCGTCCGGCCCTGAGATCGGATGTCGTCGGTGCCAGGACACGGAGGCGCAGCGCATGCTCTGAGCGCAGGAGCACCCGGGACATGCCGTTTCTGTAGGAGAGGAAGGGAGGCAGCGCCGAGTCTGCAAGCGAGGCGGTATGGCCCCTCAGATGGAAGCCATCCGGCTCTGCGAGATAGACGAGCGTGCCCGTCGCTTCCATCGTCTCTGCGATCTCTTCGAGCGTCCTTGAGAAGAGCTGGCTCATATCGTCGTTGTCGAGGGTGTCCAGAACGATTCTGAGCGTCCCTGAGAGCCTTCTGTTGGCACGGGTAAGGTCTTTTACCATCCGCTCCTGTTCGCGGCTCTGAGCGACGCTCTCGTCCGCGTCATGGGCGCAGAGCACGTAGGTATCGGATGCCGCAGACGTCTTTTCGCACCTGACGCGGAGCTCGAGCGGCATATCGCCCTCGCGCGGCAGGCTCACAAGCACCGAGGAGCCGTCGGAAGGAAATGGCAGCTGCCAGAAGATGCTGTTCTCTCCGGCCTTGGCAAGCGCGGAGATGGCGGGACGCTCGGCTGCGCCATAGGGCTTCGCGAAGAGCTCCTGGATCTGGTGTCCGAAGAGCATCGTCTCCTTCGCCCCGAAGAGCTGGCGTGCCTGCTCGTTTGCCATGATGATCCGGCCCATGCCATCGAAGGCGATGACCGCATCGGTCGTAAGCTCCAGGACAGAGCCCAAGGTCTGCGGAATCGTGGCTGCTCCCAGCCCGTCCAAGGAAACCTTCTTCTCTGCCATGGCGCTCCTCTCTTCTGCCTTCCCCCACTATACCCGAGAGGCCAAGATGCACACGCAGCTTGTGGTTCCTGCCTACGAAAAAAGGGAGCCCCGAAGGGCTCCCTCTGCAAGTTCTGGTGTCGGAGGCGGGACTTGAACCCGCACAACCTTTTAGTCAGTTACTAGCACCTCAAGCTAGCGCGTCTGCCAATTCCGCCACTCCGACATGGGTTAGTGCGGTAGCTATATTAGCACGCACTCATTCCCGACTGCAAGGACAATTTTGGAATTTGTTCCTGCAGCAGAAGATGCCGCTACTCCTTCTCCCAGCCAATCGCGACCGGCTTGAGCGACTCGAACAGCGACGGACCATAGTTGGCAAGGTTCTTCTTCGTGACGACTACATCGGGGCCGGAGTAGATGGGGATGAAGGCATAGGACTCCTGCGCCTTCTTCTCGGCCTCGTTCATGGCCTTGCTCTGCTCTGCAGGATCCTCGACCGTGACGATCTTGGCAAGCTCGGCGTCGAGCTCGGCGGAGCCGGCGTGCGTGAAGTTCGAAGCGGACGTGGAGCCGTAGATCTGCGGGGCATTCCACATGTAGGTGTTCGAGGACTGCCAGCCGAACAGCACGATATCCCAGTCGCCGCCGGTAAGCGTCGTCGAGAACTCAGAAGAAGGCTTCGGGTCGATCTCGATGTCCATGCCGGCATCCTTTGCCATCTTCTGGATAGCAGCAGCACGGTTCTTCGTCGTGTTGGAGTCGCCGAAGATCGTGAAGCCGAACGTGACCTTTGCGCCGTCCTTCGCGTAGTAGCCGTCATCGCCCATCGAGTAGCCAGCATCCTCGAGCGTCTTCTTCGCGGCTGCGGTGCGCTCGTCTGCAGAGTTCAGGCTCTTCACATCGTCCGGGCGGTTGTCCTCATAGCCGTCTGCCCAGTTCGGAACAAGGAGCGATCCCGGCGTCTCCTCGGACCAGTTCACGCCCTGCCAGATGACGCTTCTGACCGTCGCCGGATCGATGCACTGGTAGAGTGCCTTGCGGACGGCAACCTCGGAGACAACAGGACGGGTCGTGTTGATCTCGATGTTGTAGACGGCCAAGGAGTTCGAGCGGCGGATTGTCGCGTCGTCCATGGACGAGAAGTTCGACAGCATCTCGGAGGAGCCGGACTGGGGCTCGCCTGTGGCGTCGACCTCGCCGTTCTTGAAGGCGTTGTAGAGAGCCTGTGCCTCCATCTGCTTGTACGTGATCTTGTCGAGCTTGGGCTTGTCGCCCCACCAGTTCGGATTCGGCACGAAGACGACAGACGTATCGTCGACAGAGTCGATCGTAAACGGGCCATAGCCCCATTCGGGGTGCGGGTTCACGTTCCAGCCATTCGTGTAGGTGTCGACATTCGTTGCATCGGGATGCATGAACTGGGAGACGATTGGCTCATACGGATAGACCGGCTCGGAGAACGTGATCACGGCCTGCTTGGCAGACGTGCCCTGCTCGACAGACTCGATCTTGTCGTAGCCATCGGTCGCAGACGGCGTATAGGAGTCGTTCTTGCCATTCATCAGGGTCCAGACGGACTGCAGCGCACGGTAGTCGATCGGCGTGCCATCGTTGAACTGTGCCTTGTCGGCGATATCGACGGTCACGACGAGCTTGCCGGAGTCCGTGGACGAAGACAGGTTCGAGATGAAGTCGGGATCGGGCGTGAACTTGGAGAGCGTCGCATCGGAGTGCACAGTCTCAGGCATATAGAGCAGCCAGTAGTTGTGCATCTCGACCGTATTGCCCTCGACCGACAGATAGTTCCAGTTCGGGCCGACCTCTGCGGCAGGAAGCACGAGCTCTCCGCCGTCCTGGACATCATCGTAGTCCTTCGGATTGTTGTAGGTCTTGCCTTCCTCCGGAAGCGGCAGCTGATCGAGCGGCGTTGTTGCCGGCGAGCCTGCCTGAGGCTCGACATCGGAAGACGCAGAAGATTCCGAAGAGCTGGACGAGCTGCTGCTATTGCCACAGCCAGCAAGGCCGAGCCCTGCCGCAACCGCTGCAGCCGAGCCAGTGAGCTCCAGGAAGGAGCGACGTGAAAGACTGCTAGACATATTCTCCCCTTTGATAGATGGCTAACAGGTGCATCTAACCATAGCCCAAAAGCAGGAAAATATGTTTCCCTCGTGTAAATGGTGTCAAAATTTAAGGGCGAAGGGCGGCAGGCATGCGCCCGCCGTCACCTTCGCCCTGCAAAAGGCAATCTCTTCGGCTATAGAATCTGCGCCCTTATGCCTCCCAGCCGAGGTTCTTTGCCTCGAACGTCTCGAATAGCGCGGGGCCGAAGTTCGCAAGCGTCGCCTTCGTGACGATCACGTCCGGGCCGGAGAACAGCGGCAGGAAGGCGTAGGACTGGAGTGCCTTCTTCTCTGCCTCGTTCAGAGCCTTCTTCTGCTCCGTCGGATCCTCGATGGTGATGACCTTCGCAAGCTCTGCATCGAGCTCTGCCGTGCCGTACTGCGTGAAGTTCGAAGAGGACGTCGAGCCATAGATCTGCGGGGCATTCCAGACATAGGTCGTGGAGGAAGACCAGCCGAACAGGCAGATATCCCAGTTGCCGCTCGTCAGTGTCGTCGAGAACTCGGAAGCGGGCTTCGCGTCGATCTCGACGTCGATGCCGGCGTTCTTTGCCATCGTCTGGATGGCGGCAGCACGGTTCTTGACAGTATTGGAGTCGCCGAACGTCGTGAAGGAGAAGGAGACCTTCGTGCCGTCCTTGGCATAGAAGCCGTCGTCGCCCATCGTGTAGCCGGCATCCTCGAGGGTCTTCTTTGCCGCAGACGTGCGCTCGTCGGACTTGAGCGAGTAGACATCGTCCGGCATGTTGTTCTCATAGCCATCAGCCCAGCTCGGAACGAGAAGGGATCCCGGCGTCTCCTCATCCCAGTTCACGCCCTGCCACACGACCGCACGGATCGTGGACGGATCGCACGACTGGCAGAAGGCCTTGCGGACGGCGATGTCGGAAAGGACACCGCGTGCCGTGTTGATCTCGATACAGGCGACAGAGAGGGAGTCGGCGCGACGCACCGTGGCGTCGTCCATCGACGTGAAGTTCGAGAGCATCTCGGCAGAGCCAGAAGCGGCAGTGCCCGTGCAGTCCACCTCGCCGTTCTTGAAGGCGTTGAAGAGCGCCTGGGAGTCCATCTGCTTGTACTGGACGGAGTCAAGCATCGGCGCCTCGCCCCACCAGTTGGGGTTCGGTACGAACGTGACCTGCGTCTCGTCGACGGAATCGACCGTGAACGGGCCATAGCCCCACTCGGCATGCGGGTTGTTGTTCCAGGACAGATACTTCTCCGGATCCGTTCCGTCAGGATGCAGGATCTGGGAGACGATCGGCTCGTACGGATAGACCGGCTCGGAGAACGTGATGACAGCCTGCTTGTCGGAGCTGCCGCGCTCGACGGACTCGACCTTGTCGTAGCCATCGGTGGCAGCCGGCATATACTTGTCGGACTTGCCGTTCATGACGGTCCAGACAGCAGCGAGAGCACGGTAGTCGATTGGCGTGCCATCGTTGAACTGTGCCTTCTCGTTGAAGTCGACGGTCACGACGAGCTTGCCGGAATCCGTGGACGAAGAGATGTTCGTGATGTAGTTCGGGTCGGGCGTGAACTTCGTGAGCGTTGCATCGGCAAGCACGATGTCCGGCATGTAGTACATCCAGTACGTGTGCATCTCGACCGTGTTGCCTTCGGTGGAGTAGTAGTTCCAGTTCGGGCCGACCTCGCCTGCGGGGATGACGACAGTGCCGCCCTGCTTCATCTCGGAGCGGTCCTTCGGGTTGGTGTAGACCTGGCCCTTCTCAGGAAGCGGCAGCTGGTCGGGCGACGTGGTGGCCGGAGAGCCGTTCTGGGGCTCGGTCCCGGTGTCTGCAGCCGTGGTGCCATCCTTCGTGGAGCCCGTGCTGCCAGAATTGCCGCAAGCGGCAAGGCCGAGGCCTGCCACAGCAGCCGTGGCGCCCGAAAGCTTCAGGAAGGAGCGGCGGGATACGTTGTCGTAAAGCATGTTTCTCCCCTGTTCGCTGGTAGGCTGCATAAGATTGCAGTCTTTGGTGAATCCAACTTTCTACAGGATACTGTATAGAAGCAGAAGGTCCAAAGACTTTTTATTTCTGAAACATTGCATATCGTGAGCGTGCAGTTTACAGAAGAGTTTTCGCTTTATTTATCCTCATCTTTTTGCAAGCTTTTCTTTCGATTTCCGCATGCTTCGGATGCCTGCTCCCTTCAGCTTCATCCCGTCCATCTCCTTGGAGCATCCATCGCTTTCTGCATATTGTTTCTTGTATTTGCACATTGCTGAAGCATTCTCTGCATACAAGAAAGCGGCCCTCCCGAAGGAGGGCCGCTTGCATGCGTGCCAAGATGTGGCTCTAGAGCTTCGTCGGAAGCAGGGACTCTGCGGGGACGAGCTTTCCGTCCTGGTAGACGAGACGTTTGCGCGTGCGCTCGATCTGCGGATCCGGAATGGGGATGGCGGAGAGCAGCGCCTTCGTGTAGGGATCCTTCGGATGCGTGTAGACATCTTCGGTCTCGCCGTACTCGACAATCTTGCCGAGGTGCATGACAGCAACGGTGTCGGAGATATGGCGGATGACGGCAAGGTCATGTGCAACGAAGAGGTAGGAGATCTTGAGCTCAGCCTGCAGGTCCTCGAGCAGGTTGATGATGCCAGCCTGAATCGAGACGTCGAGCGAGGCGATAGGCTCGTCGAGGAGCAGGATCTTCGGGTTCGTGGCAAGGGCACGGGCAATAGCGATGCGCTGGCGCTGGCCGCCGGAGAACTGGGACGGGAAGCGGTCGACGTAGTCGGGGTTGATGCCGACAAGGTACATGAGCTCGCCGATGCGCTTGTTGATCTTCGCATCGTCCCAGTGCTGGGCCTTGAGCGGCTCTGCCAGGACGTCGTAGATCGGCATCCTCGGGTCGAGGGAGCTCATGGGATCCTGGAAGATGACCTGGAGGTTCTTCCTGAGCTCGCGCCTCTCGCGGTTGTTCTTGATGTCGGCAATGTTCTTGCCGAGAACCGTGATCGAGCCGCCCTCGGGCTTCATGAGCTCCATGATCTGCGTCAGCGTCGTCGACTTGCCGGAGCCGGACTCCCCGACGAGCGCCATGGTCTCGCCCTCATGGATCTTGAACGACACATGGTCCACTGCCGTCATGGTTCCCTTGTTCCTGCGGATGAGGCCCTTGCTCTGGATCGGGAAGGTCTTCACGAGGTCCTTGACCTCGAGCACGATCGGCCTCTGGTCGCGCGGCACGTCTGCCCACTTGGCAGGCAGCGGCTCGAGCTCCGGGTACACATCCTGGTAGGTCATGTGCTTGGCGCGGATCTCAGCAAGCCTGTGGCAGGAGACGAGGTGTCCCTCCTCTGCCGCAAACGGCTCGAGCTTCGGCTCTATTCTGTGGCACTTCTCCTGTGCCATCGGGCACCTTGGAGAGAACGGGCAGCCGGAAGGGATCGCAGCAAGCGAAGGCGGATTGCCCTTGATCGGGACAAGCCTGTGCTCTGCGGCCACATGAGGCTGCGGCACGGCGCCGAGAAGGCCCATCGTATACGGCTGCGCCGGGTTCGCGAAGAGCGTATCGACCGAGGCGCGCTCGACCGCGGCGCCTGCATACATGACCATGATGTCGTCGGCAATGCCGGCAACGACGCCGAGGTCGTGGGTGATGATGACGACAGCGGCGCCCGTCTCCTTCTGTGCGACCTTGAGGACATCGAGGATCTGTGCCTGAATCGTCACATCGAGAGCCGTCGTCGGCTCGTCGGCGATGATGATCTCGGGGTTGTTCGCGATTGCGATAGCAATGACGACACGCTGGCGCATGCCGCCGGAGAACTCGTGCGGATACGCATCGAGGCGGTCCTCAGGATCGGTGATGCCGACAAGCGTGAGGAGCTCGACGCAGCGCTTGTGCACGTCCTCCTTGCTCATCTTCGGATTGTGGATGAGAAGGGCCTCTGCGAGCTGGTCGCCGATGGAGAACATCGGCGTGAGAGCGCTCAGAGGGTCCTGGAAGACCATGGAGATCCTCGATCCGCGCAGCTTCGACATCTCCTCGTCGGTCTTGCCGAGCAGCTCCTCTCCCTTGAGCTTGACCGAGCCCTCGACATGCGCATTGTCGTCGAGAAGGCCGATCAGTGAAAGCGCCGTGACAGACTTGCCGGAGCCGGACTCGCCGACGATGCCGAGCGTGCGGCCGCCCCAGAGATCGAAGTTCACGCCGCGGACGGCGTCGACACGGCCTGCCTCGGTCGCGAACGACACGCGCAGGTCTCTGACCGAGAGTACGGGGTCTCCTGTGGGCGCACCCTTCGGGCCCTTGCTCTCGAGCATCTCATAGGCAAGGACCTCGTCCTTGACCTGGTTCATGTTATCAGTCATAAGACAGCTCCTGCTCTAGTGCAGCTCGATGGTCTGGGCTTCAGCGTCGGCGTTCTCCTGCTCGTCCTTCTTCTCGTCTTCCTGGTCGCCGACAGAGCCAGCGGCGCGGGAGTAGGGGTCGAAGGCATCGCGGAGGCCATCGCCGATGAGCTGCATGCTCACGCACAGGACGATCAGCACGGCCGACGGAATCAGGACGATCCAGGGAGCCGACAGCATGGCAGAGGAGCCCTGGGAGAGAAGGTAGCCCAGAGAGGTATCCGGAGCCTTGATGCCGAGGCCGAGGAACGAGTAGGCCGTCTCGGAGTTGATGCCGGAGATGACGCCGAGGACCGTATCGATGATGAGGATGGAGCCGAGGTTCGGAATCAAGTGGCGCACGATGATCTTGAACGAAGGAACGCCCATGTACTTGGCAGCACGGACATAGTCACGCTCGCGCAGCGACAGTGCCATGGTCCTGAGCGTACGGGCATAGCCGATCCAGCCGAAGGCCGTGAGGCCAATGATGAGCATGATCCAGCCCTGCGTGCCAGAAGAGGCGCGCACAATCATTGCGACAAGGAGGAAGGAAGGAATGACGAGGAGCATGTCGAGAAGCCACATGCCGACCTTCTCGCCCCAGCCACGCATGTAGGCGATGGCGGTACCGACCGTAGCAGCGATGACCGTCGTCAGGAGCGAGTAGGTGATGCCGATGACAAGGGAGCGGCCCAGGCCATGCACGACGCAGGCGAAGAGGTCGAAACCGCCGCCATCCGTGCCGAACCAGTGGCGTGCATTCGGCGCGACGTTCAAGGCCGTGAAGTCAGGCTCCGTGTAGTCGTAGGCACAGATGAAGGGTCCGAAGATGGCGATCAGGATCATGATGATGAGGATGACGAGGCCGATCACAGCCGAGCGCTGGCGGAAGAAGCGCCTTGCAATCAGGCGCGAATACGTGATGCGCTTGACCTCGGTCGGACCCTGGGAATCAGCCTGGAGTTCGAGCTGGGCATTGGTGAGCCTGCCCTCTTCCTGAGGAGTGTTGTTCTGCTCTTCCATTGCCATCTCCTTAGCTCATCTTGATGCGCGGATCGAGGGCAGCCGCAAAGAGGTCTGCCATGAGGGCGCCGACAAGGGTGCAGGCACCCGAGAAGGCAGCAACGGCAACCGCGCCATTGATATTGTTGTTGTTGATGCAGTTGATGAAGTACTCGCCGAGGCCATGGATGGCGAAGATCTTTTCCGTCATGACGGCGCCGGTGAAGATGGAGGCAATGGAGAAAGCGACCTGGACGGAGGTCGGGATCAGAGAAGCGCGCAGGGCGTGCTTCCTGATGGCCTGCTTCTTCGTGAGGCCCTTGGCACGTGCCGTGCGCACATAGTCGGCGTGCATCTCATCCAAGAGGTACGTACGCTGGCTCAGGTGGTAGCCGACCGCCGAGATGATCGTGAGGACGATCGTCGGCAGAAGAATGTGCTGCAGGAAATCGATGAATGCCAGGAACATGTTGTCGCCGGCATAGCTCGAAAGACCCGTGACATAGAAGACGCGGGTTCCCGTCTGCTGGTTGATCTCGATTGCGAAGAATACGACGAGAATGGCCAGAACGACCGTAGGTATGACCATGAAGACGGAGGCAAGCCCGCTCCAGAATCTATCCTGCCACAGGTATTGCCGCTGTGCCGTGTAGACGCCGAGCGAGACGCCGATAGCGATGGAGAGCACCGTCGCGAGCGTCATGAGCTCAACCGAAGCACTGATTCTGCCTGCAATCTGGGAGTTGACGGAATCGCCGTCAGGAGACATGCCCCAATCCCACTGGGTGAGGATGCCGCCGAGCCAGCGCTGATAGCGCTCGAGCACCGGCGTCTTGTCGTTCAGGTTCGTGCGGTCGAGCGACGCCTCGATGGAGTCCTGCGGAGGACGCGGCGTCTTCGACTCGAAGTTCGAGCGCGGACTCATGAACGCGCAGGCGAGGAAAAACGTCAGCGAAGTCGCGACAAAGATCATCACGATGTAGCTGAGGATCCTCTTGGTGATGTACCAGATGAATCGTGCCATGGACCTTCTCCTTAGCCACCTGTCCTGAGACAGGCTACGGTATGGCAAGCCTACAAGATGTGCCTCTGCCGGACGCATAGTCACGTTCCAGCATCATGCAAGCTTACACTGTATCACGGGGCAGCACATTCCTTGCATGTTTCATGCAATTGTCCATGGACGGCGCATGTATTCTGATGCAGTTGGCCAAGCATCCGTACATGCCGCAGCAAAAAAATGCCCGGCACCGAAGTGCCAGGCATGAGGAAGGGCTTGCTATGAGAGCTTAGATCGTGCCGAGCGGGAACGTCAGTGCCATGATCAGCACGCAGGCAATGAAGACAAGAGACGTGATGACCGTGAGCCTGTCGAGGTTCTTCTCCCAGATGCCGGAACCGGCAGAAGCATTGTACATGGAAGAAGCGATGAGCTCGGAGACACCCGTTCCCTTGCCGGAATGCATGAGGATGAGGATGCAGGTCGCAATGCCGGACAGGAACAGAAGCACCACGAGAATGATGTTGAGGACGCTCACGGATATCGCCTTTCCCACGTGCCGCCATGCAGCACATCAATATTCACAATTGATGAGTGTAACACAGAAGCGCTCCCCCACCACTGGAAGGCGAGGGAGCGCCAGAAATGCTACATGCAGCAGATGCTACATCGCAGCCTTCACCATAGCGGCGAAGGAGTCGGCCTTGAGCGATGCGCCGCCGACGAGTGCGCCGTCGACATCCTCCTTCTCGAGGAAGCCAGCTACGTTGTTCGGCTTTGCAGAACCGCCGTAGAGGACGCGGATGCCGTCTGCCGTCTCCTGGCCGAAGATCTCGGCGAGGGTCTTGCGGATAGCGCCGCAGACTTCCTGGGCGTCGTCAGCCGTAGCGGTCTTTCCGGTGCCGATAGCCCAGATCGGCTCGTACGCGACAACGTACTTCGAAGGATCGGTGATCTCGAGACCCTCGGTGTCCTTCTTGATCTGGTCGACGACGAACTCGACGTGCTTGCCGGCCTCGCGGACCTCAAGCGGCTCGCCGCAGCAGCTGATGGGGACGATGCCGTGGGCCATGAGAGCCTTGGCCTTCTTGTTGATCTCCTCATCGGTCTCGTGGAAGTAGCCACGACGCTCGGAATGGCCGATGATGCAGTACGTCGCGCCGACATTCGTCAGCATATCGGGAGCGGTCTCTCCGGTGTAGGCGCCGGACTCCTCCCAATAGACGTTCTGTGCACCGAGTGCAAACGGTGCCTTCTTCTGCTCGATGACCTCAGAGACACCCTTGAGATCGACTGCCGGCGGGCAGACAACGACGTCGACAGAGCCCGTGCCATCCTTGAGCTCGGAAGCGAGACCCTCGGCGAGCTCGACGCCCTCCGTATAGGTCTTGTTCATCTTCCAGTTGCCCGCAATCATCCTGTTACGCATCGAGAAGAGCCTCCACTCCCGGAAGAGCCTTGCCCTCGACGAGCTCCATGGAGGCTCCGCCGCCCGTGGAGATCCAGCTCATCTTGTCGGCCAGGTTGAACTTGTTGATAGCAGCAACGGAGTCGCCACCGCCGATGATGGACGTGCCGCCGAGCGCCTTGACCTCAGCAACGGCACGGGCGACTGCCTCGGTGCCATGTGCGAACTGGTCGAACTCGAAGACGCCCATCGGGCCATTCCAGAACACCGTCTTGGCGCCCTTGATGGCATCGGCGAAGAGCTTCTCGGTCTTCGGGCCGATGTCCATGCCCATACGGTCGTCGGGGATGTTGTCGGATTCGACAACCTCGCCCTTTGCGTCCTCGCCGAAGTGATCGGCAACGACGTTGTCGACCGGAAGCAGGACCTTGACGCCCTTCTTCTCTGCCTTCTCGAGCATCTCCTTGGCGCGGTCGACCCAGTCCTCTTCCTTGAGGGAGGTGCCGACGGAGTGGCCCTGAGCCAGGAAGAACGTGTAGGCCATGCCGCCACCGATGATGAGGGTGTCAGCAGAGTCGATCAGGTGATCGAGAACGCCGATCTTGGAGGAAACCTTGGAGCCGCCGACGATTGCGACGAACGGACGCTCAGGCTCAGCGAAGATCGAGGTAAGGGTGTCGACCTCCTTCTCGAGCAGGAAGCCTGCGACTGCCGGGATGTAGGCAGCCGGGCCCACGACGGAGCCCTGTGCACGGTGAGCCGTGCCGAAGGCGTCGAGCACGAAGATATCGCCGTAGGAAGCGAGCTTCTTTGCGATCTCCGGATCGTTCTTCTTCTCGCGCTTGTCGAAGCGGACATTCTCGAGGACGAGGATGTCGCCTGGCTTGACCTCGGAGACGGCCTTCTCAGCCTTCTCGCCGTAGGTGTCGTCGACGAACTTCACGTCGTAGCCAGTGAGCTCAGCGAGCTTCTCGGCTGCAGGCTTGAGGGAGAGCTCGGGCTCGGGGCCATCGCCCTTGGGGCGGCCGAGATGGCTCATGAGCACGATGCCGGCACCGTGCTCCTTCAGATACTTGATCGTCGGGATAGCGGCCTTGATGCGGGTGTCATCCGTGACAACGCCGTCCTTCAGGGGCACATTGAAGTCGACGCGCATGAGGACGCGCTTGCCCTCGACGTCGACGTCGCGAACTGTCTTCTTGGTGAAAGCCATGTTCACTCCTCCTAATGGAAAACGTACCTAAAAAAGAGGCGCGGCCGCGGCCCGAAAGCTGCAACCGCGCCTCCAAACTTCTGTGCGAAACGCGACTTAGGCGACGAACTTCTCGAAGTACTTGATGGTGCGGACCATCTGGGACGTGAAGGAGTTCTCGTTGTCGTACCAAGAGGTGACCTGGACGAGGCTCTGGCCGTTGCCGAGCGGGTTGACCATGGTCTGCGTTGCGTCGAAGAGGGAGCCGTAGGTCATGCCGACGATATCGCGGGACACGATCTGGTCCTCGTTGTAGCCGAAGGTCTCCGGAATCTGCTCAGAGTAAGCCTTCATTGCAGCGTTGACGCCCTCGACCGTGACCTCCTTGTTGACGACAGCATAGAGGTTGGTGAGGGAGCCGGTCGGCGTCGGAACGCGCTGAGCAGCGCCGATGAGCTTGCCGTTGAGCTCAGGAAGAACAAGGCCGATTGCCTTTGCAGCACCGGTGGTGTTCGGGACGATGTTCTCTGCGCCAGCACGGGAACGACGGAAGTTGCCCTTGCGCTGCGGGCCGTCGAGGATCATCTGGTCGCCGGTGTAAGCGTGGATCGTCGTCATGATGCCGGAGACGATCGGAGCGTAGTCGTTGAGGCCCTTTGCCATAGGAGCAAGGCAGTTGGTCGTGCAGGAAGCGGCGGAGATGATGTCGTCGTCAGCGGTCAGCGTCTCGTGGTTGACGTTGTAGACGATCGTCTTGAGGTCGTTGCCTGCAGGAGCGGAGATGACGACCTTCTTGGCGCCAGCGTTCAGGTGAGCCTGAGCCTTTGCCTTGGAGGTGTAGAAGCCGGTGCACTCGAGGACGACGTCGACGCCGAGCTCGCCCCAAGGCAGGTTGTTGGCGTCAGCCTCCTTGTAGATCTTGATGGTCTTGCCGTCAACCGTGATGGAGTCCTCGCCAGCGGTCACCTCATGGTTGCGGGAGTAGTTGCCCTGCGTGGAGTCATACTTCAGCAGGTATGCAAGCATCTCCGGGGAGGTCAGATCGTTGATTGCAACGATCTCAGAGCCCTCGTGACCGAACATCTGGCGGAATGCCAGACGACCGATACGACCAAAGCCGTTGATAGCAACCTTAACTGCCATGCTTTCTCCTTTCGCGAGGTCGTGCCGGAGCTTCTCTCCGCCACTGACCTTCTTCCAATTGGAATGTTACCGCTAAATGTCTGACTCTATTCGGATTATCTTGAGACCGTTCGAAAATCGGGTGCGAGACGACTCAAATGTCTACGGATGCGTAGACATACAAGACCTCCTTTCCGTCTCGCTCAAGACAAAACCGCAGGTCAGAAGAATTGTGTCCATTCTTTGAAGACGCAATGCATCAAGCAGCCAAAAATCTACCCCGCAATCGGCGGGCGGCAGCTCAGCCGCTATGAGCGGCTCTTCTCATCCGTCTCATCAGGCGCGTCCCCGCGGGCTTCCTTTACAAGCGCCTCGAGGCGCAGAAGCCTGTGATAGAGGGCAGATTTCGAAGCCGGAGGCGTGCACTGCTGTCCTAAGGCCGAAAGCGGGAGCTCGGGGTAGGCACGCCGCACACGGCAGAACTCGCGGATAGCCGGCGGCAGGTGCCGAAGTCCTATGAGCTCTTCTGCCTCGTTGATGAGTGCAAGCTGCTGAACAGCGGCATCGGACGATCTGTTCGAGTTGGCGATCTCCGCATTCACGCGGCGGTTCACATCATTCTTGACCGACTTCATGCGCCGAACGGCCTCGACCGCATGGGCCGAGCGCTGAGCCCCCATGGCCTCGAGCAGGCGCACGATGTCCTCGAAGCTCTTGAGATAGATTGCAAAGGCGCCGCGGCGGCGGTTGAGCCTCGCTGTCACGCCGACGGTCTCCATGAGGGAGACGATGCCTTGGGCAAGGTCCTCTCCTGTGACGGCAATCTCGAGATGGAAGTCGCCTCTCGGATCTGCAATGAAGCCTCCCGCCATGAATGCCCCTCTGAGGAATGCATTCCGGCAGCACTGCCGCGTCAGGAGATGGTCGGGCAAGCCTTGCGCAAGCCCATGCCCCGGCACAAGGATGCCCAAGGTCACGAGATCGTCTGCAAGCTCTGGCTGGTCCGGTATCTCGATCAGGTAGTTCCTCGTCTTGTGGAGCACGGAGTGACGGACCGTAAGCGACGTATCGAGGTCGAGGAGCTTGTGCGTGTACTTCACGACCGTGCGTGCGACGGCACCGGTCTCGGTCGAGATGCGGATTGCATATCTCCCCTGCCCGGAGAAGGAGAGGCTCCCCGAGACGCGGATCAAGGCCGCAAGCTCGGCAAAGGGGCACATGTCGCACGTGCCCTCCTGGCGCGAAAGCTCGTCTTTGACCTCAGCCGTGAATGACATGGCTACATTCCCTTGTTCTGGGCGACATCTGCGCGCGGCAGGTCACGGTGCGCGATCGTCACCTTGTAGCCGATGCTCTTGAGGTAGTTCGCCGTCGCCTCTGCAAGAGCGACCGAGCGGTGCTGGCCGCCCGTGCAGCCGACCGCGATCGAGAGCTGGGGCTTGCCTTCAGCCACATATCCCGGCATCACGACATCCAGAAGGCGGCACCATGCCTTCAGGAACTCCTTCGTCTTCGGATTGTCGAGGACGTAGTCCCTGACCTTGGGGTCAAGGCCCGTGAGATGGCGCATCTCGGGGTCGTAGAACGGGTTCGGCAGGAAGCGCACGTCGATCATGAGGTCGGCCTCTGCCGGCATCCCGTACTTGAAGCCGAACGAGAAGACCGTGACATCCATGAGCTGCTGGTCGGAAAGGTCGGAGAACGCATGCTGGAGCTGCGAGCGCAGCACCGATGTCCTCATGTGCGATGTGTCGATCACAAGATCGGCCACATCCTTCGCCTTCTCGAGCTGCTTGCGCTCGCGCTCGATAGCATGCTCGAGGCTCTCCCCCTCGAAGGCCAGAGGATGCCTTCTTCTGTTCTCCTTGTAGCGGCGGATCAGCACCTCGTCCGATGCCTCGAGAAAGACCACCTTGTACGTGAGCTCATGGGCAGAAAGCTGCGTCAGCGCATCCGAGAGCTCCTCGAAGAGACCCTGGCTCCGAAGGTCGCTCGTGACCGCAAGATGCCTTCCGACGCCGGAGTTGATCCCGACAAGCTGGGCAAGCTGGAGGATGAGGCGCGGCGGCAGGTTGTCGAGGCAGTAGTAGCCCATATCCTCGAAGGCATGGAGGGCCTGCGTGCGCCCAGATCCGCTCATGCCCGTGATGATCACGATGTCAGGCACGCGTGCTGCCGCTTCGGCCGCACGCATCTGCTGCCCTGCCTTGTCCATGCCCTTGTCCTTCTTTCTGGCTAGTCCTTCTTTTCCTCTTCAGGGTAGACGACACCCCATGCCCTTCTTGTTTCCGTCATGATCTTCATCACATCGGACGCATAGCCGATGAGGCCCTGAGCCTCTTCGTCCCCTGCCGCGGCACGCTCGAGATCTGCTGCCTCGTAGTCCAAGGCATAGCCTTCAACACCTGCTGCGACCTCCTCGTGCCTGCCATCCTCGGTCCAGACGATCTCTGCCTTGTCAGCGCGAGGATAGTCCATGATCTCGATGTAGCAGCGGTCGAACGAGAGCACGGCACGCTTCGGCTGCTTCGAGTGGAGCGTGAGCGAGATAACGCCGAGCTGGCCCTCCTGGTTCCTGCAGACGATGCCTCCTGCCTCATCGACGCCCGTCTCTGCAAGATTTCCGAGCGAGACGACTTCTCGAGGCGCACTCTCCATGAAGAGGCGCATGATCGTGAGCGCATAGACGCCGATATCGAGCATCGCGCCGCCTGCAAGGCTCCTGTTCCAGAAGCGGTTCTTGAGGTTGCCGTATTCCTTGTAGCTGCCGAAGGCCACCTGCGCGATATTCATGCGGCCGAACTCGCCGGCACGGGCACGCTGAAGCAGCTCTCGATAGAGCGGCATATGGAGGATCGTCGTCGCATCCATGAGCTGGACCTGGTGCTCCTTCGCCAGCGCGCGTGCCTCTTCGAGCTCCTCCGTATTGAGCGTGATCGACTTCTCGCAGAGCACATGCTTGCCGGCAGCAAGGGCGCCTCTGAGATAGCGGATGTGCGTGTTGTGCGGCGTCGTGATATAGACTGCCTGGATGGCAGGATCTGTGCAGAGCTCCTCGAACGTGGAGTAGACCTTCTCGACGCCGTACTTCTCGGCGAAGGCCTCGGCCTTGCTCTCGGTCCTGTTCCAGACACCCGTGAGCTTCCTGCCTGCCAGCGCAAACGACTCTGCCATCTGATGCGCAATCACGCCGCAGCCGACAACAGCCCATCTGAGGTCGGGAGCCGTGAAGACATCATCCGGGAATGGCTGGTTCCTGACTTCCTCGAAGGCTGCATCTGCCGCCTGCGCCGCATCGAGCGCCTTGCCTCTTTTCACTTCAGGCCGCCTTTCCGATAGCTTTTCCTGCCTTCAGTCTAGCGGATACCTGTCCCAGCATAGGGACAGCCCCGCAACTCACACGAGCTGCAGGGCTGCCAAGGGGAGATATGCCGGATGGAATCAGGCCTCCATCGCGGCACGGAACCACTTCGTGAGGCTCGTCGGGTGCGTGATGCCCGTGCCGACGACTACGGCCCAGGCGCCTGCATCCTTTGCAGCCTTTGCATCGGCCGGTGTATGGACATGGCCCTCGCAGACGATGGGCAGGCCCGGGAACTCGTGGGTCGCCTCCTGGAGCAGGGCGATATCCGGTCCTTCATCCATCGTCGTCTGGATGGCCGGCTTGTTGTGCGAAAGCGTCGTCGAGACGATGTCGCAGCCGACCTCGACGGCATTCCTGATGTCCTCGATAGTCATGCAGTCTGCCATGACAAGGGTCTCGCACTGGGCACGCAGGTCGCGGACCGTCTCTGCGAAGGTCCTTCCGTCCGGGCGGGGACGGTCGGTCGCATCGAGCGCGACGATGTCGGCGCCCGCGTTCACGCAGGCAATGGCATGGCGCAGCGTCGGCGTGATGTAGACCCCCTCATGCCCTTCCTTCCAGAGGCCGATGACGGGAATCTCGACCCTGCCCTTGATGGCAGCGATGTCGGAGAGTCCCTGGCAGCGGATGGCAGCGCATCCTCCCTGCTCGCAGGCCTCTGCCATCTGTGCCATGGTCTCGGGATGGCGAAGAGGCTCTCCAGGATAGGCCTGGACCGAGACAATGAGCTTGCCTTTGAGCGACTGAACCAAAGGCGCGATTTCCATATGAGCCCTCCTTAGGCAATCTCGACGTAGGCAGACTGGAGCACGTTCTGCGCAGCACCGATCAAGGGTGCATCGTCTCCGAGCGCACCGTCGACGACAGGAGTCTTCGAGACCGGCGGCATGACAGTCTCGGACCAGCCCTTCTGCATGGCCTTGTGCCAGACAGGGCCAGACTTTGCGACGGAGCCAGAGAGGATCACGCAGTCCGGATCGAACATGTTGACCATCGAGGCCAGGACCTCGCCGATAGCATGTCCCGAGCGCTCCTCGGCAGCGATGGCAGCCTCGTCTCCCGACTCTGCCGCCTCCGAGATATAGGCACCATCGACCGGCGTTCCGTCGTCGAGCGTGCGGCGTCCGCCGAGCTCGAGGTAGCGCTCGATGATGCCAGGGCCTGCGGCGATGGGCTCGAGGTGTCCCGTCGCTCCGCAGGAGCAGGGGATGCCTGCAGCATCCGTGCAGGCGACATGTCCGATGTGTCCTGCCTCGGAGTGTGCGCCGAGCATGATGTGGCCACGCTCGACATAGGCGCCGCCGATGCCGGTGCCAACCGCACAGACAAGCGTACTCGTCTTGCCGAAGCCCGCGCCCCAGAATGCCTCGCCGAAGGCGTGGGCATGGACATCGTTCATGACCTTGACGGGGACGCCGAAGATGGCATGGAGCTCGGCTCCGAGGTGCGTGCCGCCCCAGCCCGGCATCATATCGTTTGCATAGGTGACATTGCCGGTCGCAGGATCGATGACGCCGCCGGACGAGACGCCGATGCCGAAGACCCTGCCATCAGCTGCGTCGATGACACGGCGGGCAGACTCGATGGCATGCTGCAGCACGACCTTGCCGCCGCGCTTCGCCTCGGTCGGCACCTTCCCGTAAAGCGATACTTCAGGACGCTCGCCCTCCTTGAAGGTCACGAGAGCCGATGCAATCTTCGTGCCGCCGATATCGAGCGCGACTACCTGCCTGGTTTCTCCCATGGTGCATCCTTTCGAAAAAGCTAGCCTACAGAAGCCCGTTCTCCTCGAGCACCTTCTTGATGGCCTCGCGATTCTCGCCCTTGAGCGTGCGCACCGGGCGCGGCATCGTGTCGTGGTCGAAGATGCCCATGAGGTTCAGCGCCGTCTTGAAGGCGCCGACACCGCCAGCATAGCCTACGACGCCGGTCGTGACATCGAAGATATGCGAGACCTCGTTGATCTGGTTCTGGATCTCGCGGACACGCTCCCAGTCGCCTGCCTGGTAGGCATCCCACTGCTTCACATAGGGCTCAGGAATCACGTTGGCAAGGCCCGGCACCGAACCGTCGGCACCGGAGAGATAGGCGCCGTCGACGACGATCTCGTGTCCCGTGAGGAGGCTCAAAGGATGTCCTGCCTTCTCGTTCTCCTGGACAAGGTAGCGGAAGTTCACGTCGTCGCCCGAGGAGTCCTTGACGCCGGCAATGACGCCGTCACGGCCGAGCTTGAGCGCCAGCTTCCAGGGAATCTTCGCATGGACGCAGACCGGGATATCATAGGCGAAGATCGGAAGCTTGACCTCGTCGTGGATGATGCGGAAGTGGTCCTCGATCTCCGTGAGGCCGCCCAGGGCATAGAACGGAGCCGTGACGACGATGCCGTCAGCGCCGAGCGCCTCAGCATGCTTCGCATGCTCGATCACGCGGTCAGTCTCCGTATCGATGCAGCCGACAAGCACCGGCACGCGGCCGTCGACGATGCGGATGCCCTCGCGCACAATCTGCTCGCGGTGCTCGTCAGACGAGAAGGCGACCTCGCCCGTGGAGCCGAGGAAGAAGAGGCCATGGACGCCGGCATCGAGCATGCGGTTGATGAGGCGCTCATAGGACGGCACGTCGACCGTATGGTCAGGAAGATCGGGCGTCACGACAGGAGGCACGACACCGCGCAGAGCAAACTTTTCAGACATTGCGAGACCTTTCTCTTGCATTGCTGCAGAACTGCTTATCAGGACATGAGCCAGCTGGAGACGAACGAGAATGTGGCATCCTCGAACGCATTCACCCGCTCATGCGCCCATCTAGAATAGACGTTGCGTGTGACAGGACCTGAGAGCGCAGAGGCAAGGACATCCTGCGCCTCAGGAGGGGTGACGGAATCGAGCCCCGAGGTCCCGAAGAGCACCGGAGCCCCGATGGCAGGAGCGCATGCTTCTGCCTGGGCATACGAGAGCGTACGGAAGAGATCGTCTGACGTCTTTGCCAGAGGATCCTTCTCCCGGAAGTAGCGTGTGAGGCCGGAGACGATGCCTTCGGGCATCCCCTTCTCCCAGACACGCCTCAAGGCGCAGGGCAGAGGGTTGAGGATGCAGAAGAGATCTGCTCCCCTGCCCTCAAGCGCTCCTGCTGCGGCAACGCCCAGACCGGCACCCAATCCTTCGCCGTAGACGATCAGCGGCACGCTCGGAAAGAGCCTGCGAGCGAGCAGCATCGCCTCTGCCGCATCCTTCTCCTGGCGGATGAGAGCAAGGCTCGCTGGCGCTCCCGCCATATAGCCTTCGCAGACATCCTCGGACCAGAACCTGCGCTCCGGCGAGAGCACGGCGCATCCGAGCGCGAGCCAGCGCCCCAGATGGTGCCAGCCACGCACGGGACGCCCTGCATCGTGGAATGCACAGACGACGGCAAGCGGCGAGATACGTGCAGGCTCGAGCATGCGTGCCTTGAGCACCTGCCCGTCCTCTGCCTTCCAGAAAACTGTCTGGGCCCTTCCGGAAGCAGTCGAGAAGGCAGGCTCTGGCTCTGTCGACACGAGCTCAGGCACAGCCCCTGAGAGCTGTCCCTTCCAGAAGGAAGCGATCTCTTCGAAGCTGGCGTCTGCCATCAGAGTTCCTCCTTCCCGAAGAAGGCGATGAGCACATCGTCGAAGGCCTGTATCTCCTCATGCCCGAAGGCAGGATAGAAGAGACGCCGCTTCGGACACTGGAGGCGCTCGTAGACTGTATCCTGCGTCGCAGGCGGGCAGATCTCATCTGCGAGCCCGGTGCCGAAGAGCACCGGACACTGCACATACGGAGCAAACGAGGCCGTATCGATATAGGCAAGCTTCGAGAAGGCCTCCTCTGCTTTGGCGCCGTCTGCATCGAACCAGCGGGCCCAGTAGCGCAGGCCTTCATAGGCAACAGCATCGGCACCGAGCTCCATCACTTTCCGGAAATCCGAGAGGAAGGGATAGAGGATGCCTGCCGCTGCCACTTCAGGGTTCAGGGCCGCCGCAGCAAGACCCACTCCCCCTCCCTGCGAATCGCCGTAGACGAAGGTCTGAGCGCGGGCAAGCCGAGGCTCTGCCGCAAGCACCCGGAAGAGGATCCGGATGTCCTGCTGCAGGCGCACATAGTAGAGGTCCTTCGGCTCGCCTTCGAGCCCCAGCACGACATGTCCTGCGACCGTCGTGCCCGGAAAGCCTCCTATATCTTCCGAGCGTCCTCCCTGGCCGGGGTTGTCCATCGAGACGAGGATCATGCCTTCTGCTGCCCAGGAGGCATTCTCGAGCCAGGAACGGGTGCGTCCCGGATACCCATGGAAGCGCATGAGCAGCGGAAGGGGGCCGCTCCTAGCAAAGGCCACGGTCGGCACCAGGACCTTTGCATAGAGCTGGGCGCCACGCATGCCACGGAACCAGAGGTCATAGGGCACCGCGCAGGGAGCCGGTGTCACCTCGGAAGCTGGCACGAGCTCCCAGGAAAGAGGCACGGCATCTGCTTCAGCCATGCGCTCTTTCCAGAAGGAGGAGAAATCTTCGGGCTCCCGAAAGCTTTCTATGGGATAGCCGGCATCCATCGCATCTATTGCCCGAGCTTCGGATGGAGAAGCGACGGCGCAGCACCGAGGAGCGTCTTCGTATAGGGATCCTGCGGGTGCTCGAAGACCTGCTTGGCCGGACCTTCCTCCATGATCTGGCCGTGGTTCATGACAATGATGCGGTCAGAGATGTAGCGCACGGTCTGGATATCGTGGCTGATGAACATCATCGACAGCCCCAGATCGTGCTTGAGGTCGGTGAGCAGATTCAGGATCTGGGCACGCACGGAGACATCGAGGGCGCTTGTCGGCTCGTCTGCAATGATGGCAGACGGGTTCAGGGACATGGCACGGGCGATTGCGACACGCTGGCGCTGGCCGCCGGAGAGCTGGCCCGGAAGGGCGCGCAGGGCGCTCTTGGGAAGGCCGACAAGCCCGATGAGCTCGCTGATGCGCTTCTCCTGCTCTGCTTCCGTGCCGACATGATGCACGAGCAGCGGGTCGAGCAGCTGGTCATGCACGATCATGCGCGGATTCAGAGCCGTGGCCGGATCCTGGAAGACGACAGAGACGACGCGTCCGATCTCCTTCCTGAGCTCGGGCGTCCTCTTCGTGACATCGCGTCCCTTGAAGTAGACATGTCCCTGCGTAGGTGCCTGGAGGCCGCACATGACATTGGCAGTCGTCGACTTGCCGCAGCCCGACTCGCCGACGATGCCGATGGTTTCGCCGGGCATGAGCTTGATGCTCACGTTCTGCACGGCGTGCACGAGATTCGGATGGAGCAGCGTGCCGGTACGGGTCTTGAACGTGACCGATATGTCATCGAGGAAGATGATCGGCGTGTCCTTGTCCTGGGACACGGTCTTGGTATCTTCTGCCATCGCTACTTCGCCTCCTTGGCGCCTGCGAGGGTTGCGAGGTACGGCGTGAGGCCGTTCTCCTCGAGATAGCTGTCGGGAAGCTCGGAGAACTTGTGGTGCTTCGAGGCATCAGGCAGCTGCTTGATGACGGGATGGACATCGAGGCCGAGCGTCGGGTGGCTCGAGCGCGGAGCGAAGCGGTCGCCCTTGGGGAAGTCCTCTGGAGACGGGACCGAGCCCGGCACCTGGTGGAGCCTCGTGCCGTCCTTGGCGCCTTCCTCGATCGAGAGGACCGAGCCCAGAAGGCCACGGGTGTACTCGTGGATCGGGTTCGTCAGGAGCTCGCGCGTCGGCGCCTGCTCGACGACCTGGCCTGCATACATAACCGTGATCTCGGAGGCAACCTCTGCCACGAGTGCCAGGTCGTGGCTCACGAAGATCATTGCGAAGCCGAGCTTGGCCTGAAGATCGTTCAGGAGCTTGATGACCTGCTTCTGGACCGTGACGTCGAGAGCCGTGGTCGGCTCGTCGCAGATGACAAGGGACGGGTCGCGCGTCAGAGCCATAGCGATGAGGACGCGCTGACGCTGGCCGCCGGAGAGCTCATGCGGATAGGACTCGAGCGTGCGCTTCGGGTCGAGGCCGACGAGCTCGAGAAGCTCTTCTGCAGACCTCGTGCCGCCGCGCTCCGTAAGCTGCTTCATCTGCGTCGAGATGAGCATGGAGGGGTTCAAGGACGAGAGGGCGTCCTGGTAGACCATGGCAAGCTCGGTGCCGAGGAGCTGACGGTGCTCTTCCTTCGTCAGCTTCAGAAGATCCTGGCCCTTGTAGAGCACCTCGCCCGTGATGGTCTCCTTCGGGTCCGTGAGGCCCATGATGACCTTCGTGGTGATCGACTTGCCGCAGCCAGACTCGCCCACGAGCGCCATGCACTGGCCGGGGCGCACATCGAAGGACACATTGTCCACGACGTGCACAGAGCCATGCGACTCGAAGCTGATCGAGAGGTTCTTGACCTGGAGGAGCGGCTCGACCGAGAAGTCGGGAACGTGGCGGTCGGTACGCTTGAGCTCGACTTCCTTGAGCGCTGCAAGACGGCGACGGAGTGCCGGCTCCTGCTCCTTGTAGGCACGCACAGGATCGGAGGCGAGGATGTCGTCCTTGCGCCTGGATTCTGCGTTGTCTGCATCGATCGGAGCGCCGGGCGCTGCTGCCATAGCGTCAGTCAGGCCCTCGGAGAGGATGTTCAAGGCAAGACAGGTGATCATGATTGCAAGGCCCGGGAACACTGCCTGCCACCAGCGTCCTGCAAGGACGCCCTGGCGGGCATTGGAGAGGATGTTGCCCCAGGTCGGCGTCGGCTCGGTGATGCCGGCTCCGATGAAGGTGAGCGATGCCTCGAAGATGATGGCATCGGCGACGAGCGTGACCGTGAAGACCATGATCGGAGCGATGCAGTTCCTGAGCACGTGGCGCCAGAGGATCCAGGGCGCACGGGCACCGGAGACGATGACAGCACGGACATAGTCCTCGCCGTACTCGGAGACGACGTTCGCACGCACGATGCGGGCAATCTGCGGCGTGTACATGAAGCCGATCGAGAAGATGATGGCCGGCACGGAGTTGCCGAGGATCGTCACGAAGACAGCGGCAAGCGCGATGCCCGGGATCGACATGATGATATCGAGGATGCGCATGATGACTTCAGATACCGCCTTGCGCGACACCGCGGCAAGCGCGCCGATGATGGAGCCGCACACAAGTGCCATGCCTGTGGCACCGAAGCCGATGATCAGCGAGTAGCGGCCACCGTAGAGCATGCGGGAGAGGATGTCTCTGCCCTTGTCGTCGGTGCCGAAGAGGAACCCATCTCCTGGTGCCATGCGGGCATTGAAGATTTCGGTCGGGTTGTGCGGGGCAAGGATGGGCGCCAGGATCGAAGCTGCCGCCACGAGGATGAGGAGTACGAGCGAGATCTTCGAAGAGGTGCGCATCTTCTTCCAGCCGCCGAACTTCTTGTTCTGGGCCGCAGCCTCTTCGAGCTTCTTTGTCTGCTCTTCGCGAATCTTCTGCATGCTACACCGTCCTTATGCGCGGGTTGATGAGGAGGTAGAGCATGTCGACCACGATGTTGATGATGATGAAGGAGAGGGCGACGACAATGACGACACCTTGGACGAGCATCGTCTCATTGCCCTGGATTCCTTCGAGGATGGCCATGCCCATGCCCGGCAGGTTGAAGATGACCTCGATGACGACAGCGCCGCCCATGAGGTAGCCGATCTTGAGGCCGAGGGTCGTGACCGGCGTGATGAGGGCATTGCGCAGGACATTGCGTCCGACGACGACACGCTCAGGCAGGCCGGCACCGCGAGCCGTCTTGACATAGTCCTTGTCAAGCTCCTCGACCATGGCGGTACGCACGATACGCGTCATCTGGCCGGTGAGCGGGAAGGCAAGGGCGATAGCCGGCATCAGCATGCGGGCGAAGTAGCCGCCCGGGTTTGCCGTGAAGGACGGCATCTGGCCCGATGCCGGAAGGACATGCAGATACGACGAGAAGAGAAGGATGAGGAGCACGGCGAGCCAGAAGGACGGCGTCGCGATTCCTGCAATCGATATGACGCGAATCAGCTGGTCAGGCCACTTGTCCCTATAGAGTGCCGCAAGGACGCCCAGAAGGAACGATACGACAGCGCCGATGATGAGGCCGATGAACGTGAGCTGCATCGTGACCGGCAGGGCCTGGGAGATGCGCTCGCCGACAGAGTAGTTTGCCGCACCATACGTGCCAAGGTCTCCATGGAGAAGGCCTCCCATATAGCGGACATAGCGGACTGGCCACGGATCGTCGAGGCCATGCTCTTCGTGGTACTGGGCCACGGCTTCAGGCGTGGCTGACTCGCCCAGTGCATTGTAGGCGGGGTCGACCTTCGAGAACGACATCAGGAAGAATACGAGTATCGTGACGCCGAAGGCCATGATCGGCAATGCAATGAGCCGCCGGCCGATAAGGCGCAGAAGGTTGTTCACGCGCTCCCCTTTCTCTTGCTGCGTACATGAAGTGGGGCCCGGAGAACTGGGGTCCTCCGGGCCTCCCGACGGAGGCATCTATCGAGGCCTCCGAAATCCGCTGCACAAGCCCAGGCGGACTAGGCAGAGACGGTGACAGCGTCGATGAACGACAGGCCGGTCGTGCCGATGCCCTTGAAGTTCTTGATGGCAACGCCGTTCGGTGCCTTCGAGGTGTCCTGCCAGGAGCCGGTGCAGGTCTGGACCTGGAGCACCGGATAGAGGACGCAGTTCTCGGCGATGAGGTCGAAGCACTTGTTCCAGGTCTCCTGCTGCTCGGAGCCGCTCTGCGTGAGAGCCTCGCTCATGAGCGACTGGAGCTGCTTCCACTCGTCGGAGGTGTTCCACGGGCAGCGCGTCTTCATCCAGATGTTGTCGCCGTACCACCAGTTCATGAGGAGGTCAGGATCGGCGCCAAAGCAGGACGGATCGCCCGGGGCGAGCAGGAGGTCATAGGAGTTGTCGCCGCTGTCGATGGCGGCATAGGTAGCGGCGGAGGTATCCGTCGTGATCGTCACATTGAAGCCGAGGGCGTCGAGGTCTTCCTTGACCTGCGTTGCCATGGCCACGACCTGCTCATTGTCGGTCGTGCGGAGCTGCACGTCGCCCGGCGTGATGCCGGCCTCGGAGATGAGGCTCTTTGCCTTGTCCGGATCGTGCGTGAAGACCGTCGAGGCCTTGTGGTAGTTCGTGAAGTTCTCGGGCAGATAGCAGGTCGGTGCTGCTGCAAGGCCCGCGAAGGCATTGTTGATCATCTTGTCGTAGTCAAGCGCATACATGACAGCCTGGCGGACACGCTTGTCGTTCCACGGCGCCTTGGCGATGTCGAACATCATGAACCTCGTGCCGAAGCCCTGGACCTTGTCGATGTTGCAGCCGAGGTTCGTGAGCGTATCGACAGCGTCGGCCGTGACCATCTCCATGACGAGGGTGGAGCCTTCCTGCTCAGCCGTCAGACGTGCCGTCGCATCCTTCAGGACATCGTAGTGGATCTTCTCGTCCTTGGCAGGATGGTCGCCGTTGTAGTTCGGGTTCGGGACAAGCTCGAGCGAGCTATCGGAGATCGTGTCATACATCCAGGGGCCCGAGCCGATCGGCTTCTTCGTCATTTCGTCCTTCGTCGAGCTTGCCGGCACGACGCGGATGATGGCGAGGCGCTCCTTGATGAGCGAGAAGTTCGGGACGTTCGTCGTGATCGTGAGCGTCTTGTCGTCCTTCTTCTGGATATCGGCGATGGGAGCAAGCATCGAGGTGTAGATGTTGCCGCTCCAGTCGGCCGCCTTGCCGGACGAGCGCTGGAAGGACTCGATGACGTCCTCAGGCGTCACGGCGTTGCCGTCGGAGAACTTTGCTCCGTCGCGCAGGGTGACCTCGAACGTCGTGTCGTCGACCTTCTTGGGGTCGTCGGCAGCAAGCTCATTGAACGTGCTGTAGTCATGGAAATTGATGCCGTAGAGGCCTTCGACGACCTGCCAGTTCGTGCCGCAGGCAAGAGCGGAAGAAGTGCTCGACGGATCGTAGTTCTGCGTGCTGTAGGCGGAGCCGGCCGTGATCGTGCCGCCACCCTCGGTGCCAGCCTGGGAGCTGGAAGAAGACGAGCTGGAGCTGCTCGAGCCCGAGCCTCCGCATGCAGCAAGGCCCAGAACGGCTGCAGAGGCACCCGTCAATCCGATGAAGTTCCTACGCGTGAGATTGTTCATGGTTCTCCCCTTTCGCAGTGCATGGTGCTTGGAACTGCCGCTCCAGACGCTTTCCGTCAAGCGTCTGAGGCCAGCCCTGATGGCACCTATATTGCACTCTTGCAGAAGCTGGAACCGTTACCAATTAGGAAATTGGTAGTAACCATCGCCCAGTGGAAAACTGCATAATCCCAGTGGTGCAATGCTCCAATCAGACGGTTTGCACGTTCTTTCCACAAACAGGAGAACAGCAGCCCAGCCTTCCTGCATCGCTGAGCTGCCGTTTATCTAAATCGCTGATATAAAAGCTTTTCCGTTACAGACAATTGATGAATTGTTACTTGAGTTTTTCAGGCTTTTGCCCTTCATCCTCGGCGAGCTCCTGCCTTCTGGCTGCATTGTCCTCGTCGAAGGCCCGGAGCATCTCGTATACCGCCTCTGCGACCGCCTTCGGGATGCCCGGCGTCTCGGCGAGCTCATCCACGGAGGCAGCCTTGAGCTTCTTGAGCGATCCGAAGCGGCGCATGAGGGCACGCTTCCTCGTCGGCCCTATCCCTTCGATATCATCGAGCACCGATCTTGTCATCGCCTTGTCGCGGAGCTCCCTGTGGAACGTGATTGCGAAGCGGTGCGACTCGTCGCGGACGCGCTTGATGAGGTAGAGCGAAGGCGAGCCTGAAGGAAGGACGATCGGCGTCTCGTCCCAGGGGACGAAGACTTCCTCGTCGGACTTGGCAAGGCCGCAGCACGGGATATCGAGGCCCAAAATCTTGAGCTGCTCTATGGCAGCCGTGAGCTGGGGCTTGCCACCGTCGAGCACGAGCAGGTCCGGGCGAGATCCGAACTTCTTGTCTGCCATCGTCTTTGGCCCATAGCGGCGCGAGAGCACCTCGCTCATGGACACGAAGTCATTTGCCTCGGTGAGCGGCGTCTGGATCTTGAAGCGGCGGTACTGCGACTTGTCGGGACGTCCGTTCGTGAAGACGACCATCGAGGCTACCGTGAAGTGGCCGTGGATCGTCGAGATATCGAAGCACTCGATGCGCATGGGCGGCGCCTCGAGCGCAAGCGCGCTTTCGAGCTCGAGCAGTGCCTGGTTTGTGCGGTCATCCGCGTATCCGGTCCTTACCATGTAGCGGTTGAGCGCATGATGGGCATTCTGCTCTGCCATCTTGAGGAGATTGTTCTTCTCGCCTCTCTGCGGCCGATGAAGGCGGCAGATGTGTCCCCGCTTCTCCGTGAGCCACTGCGAGATGTTCTCCCCGTCAGGCAGCTCTATCGCGACATCGACCTCGGAGGGGATGTCTGCCGTCTCGTCGTAGTAGCGCTTGATGAAGGACTCGGCAAGCTCGGTCTCGGAGACATCGAGGCCCTTGTCGAGGATGAATTCGACGGAACGGATCGTCCTGCCCTCGCGCACGACGAAGACGCAGGCGCATGAGATCGTCTCCTCGCGGTAGAACCCGACGAGGTCGAGGTTCACATCGGAGGCGAACATGACCTGCTGCCGCACGTTCAGGGCAGAGAGCGACTCGAGCCGGTGCTTGAGCCTGCCTGCCCGCTCGAAGTCGAGGTCTGCTGCGGCTTCCTTCATCTGGCTCTTGAGCTCGTCGGTGATGCCGCTCCTCTTGCCCTGCAGGAACCTTTCCACCTGGTCCACGTTCTTCGCATAGTCCACGGTATCGACAGCGCCGATGCAGACGCCCGGGCCCTTGCCGACGTGGTAGTCGAAGCAGGGCCTGCCTTCGCGGGCCAGAAGCAGGTTCGCGACGTCTATATCGTCGGGATGCGCTTCAAGGATGCGCTTCGCGCGCTTCCACTCGACGCAGTTCGCAGAGCAGATCGGCACGACCTTGCGCAGCGTATCGACCGTTTCCCGTGCCGCATGGGCATCCGTATAGGGGCCGAAGTAGCGTGTCCCCTTGCGGTGGCGCTCGCGCGTGTACTTGATGGCCGGAAACGCATCCGATTCCGTGATTGCGATATAGGGGTAGGACTTGTCGTCCTTGAAGTCGACGTTGTAGTAGGGGTGATACTGGGCGATGAGGTTGCGCTCGAGCACGAGCGCCTCATGCTCGTTCTCGACGACGATGTAGTCGAACGAGCGCACCTCCTGCATCATGAGCGGGATCTTTGCGCGGTCATCCGTCAGGTTGATGTACTGCCGCATGCGGTTGCGGAGGTTCTTTGCCTTGCCGACATAGATGACCGTGCCCTGGGCATTCTTCCAGAGATAGCAGCCAGGATCGGTGGGGACCTGGTCCACCTGGTCTCTAAGAGACGGCTCCCCATTGTGGGAGATGTCCCAGGGCAGAGGTGCGCGCGCCATGGCTAGTTCCCGGACTCTTCTGTCTTCTTCTCGGCGTCTGCCTCGGCGAGCTTCTCCGACTCATGCTTCGCCTTTTCTGCATGGGCACGCTCGAGCTCTGCCCTGTGCTTGCGCTCCGCCTCGTCCTCGGCACGCTTGCGGCGGGCGACGACGATGTCGCGTGCCTTCACGAGCAGCGCATAGAAGCCGCGGCGGACCGGGATATCGCGGGAGGGGGCAACTTCTGCCGTCTCCTTCGTGAACTTGCACTTGAACTCGTTGAGGCCGAGAAGCGACGGCGCGAAATCGGAGCCGATGCCCATCATGTCATACGACTCGATGCCCTTGTTCTTCGCAAGGTCGCAGCATTCGAAATAGACGAGCTTGTCCGTCACATGCTGGCGCATGTACTCGTTGAGCGACGCGCCATAGTAGCGCACGGCACGCTTGCCGGAAATCGTGACGATGGACCAGGTTGCAACCTTGCCTGAGACCCTGCCGGCATAGACGCGGCAGTGCTCGGGCCCAAGGAGACGGATCATGTCCTCGTAGTCGGAGATCGGTGCCGGCACAAAGCCATCGCGCTTGCCGGTCTCGACCATCACATCGTAGTAGTCCTGGAAGGACTTCGTCGCCGCCTCGGTCTCGTCTGCGCAGACCGCCGGGCTCTCGCGCAGGGCCTTCCTCACATCGCGGCGTCCGCGCGGCTTCATGCGGGAGAGGATCGCGTCGTCTCCGCCCGTGACATCGATGATCACGGTATGGTCATACGGCACGGTCGAAAGAGCGGGATGCGATTCTGCGATGTCGTGCACGAGGGCCATGCGGATGAAGACCTGCCTGCGGTCATGCTTGTGGAGATAGTCGGCAAGCGCCTGCGCGAGCTCATCCTCCTCTTCCTCTGTCGGCTCATGGAACCAGATGGGCCCATGAACGGCATTGAGGTAGTGGTAGCCATGCGTCTGGAAATCGAGGAACGAGCACACCGCTACGTCGGATCCGTCCACGCTCGCCGCAAGCGCGCCCCAGGGCGTGCGTCCGGAAATCGTTGCCTGATACTTCGCCCAGATTGCGGACTGCTCGATCGGGAGCAGGACGTTCTGGCTCTTGACTTCCTCTTCGAGGCTGTCGAGCGAGATCTCGCGGATATCCATCGTGTAGGGGGCCTCCCTGTATCTGCTTTCTTCCTGAGCACACCATTCTAGCAGCGGAAAGCAGAAGATAAGTGCCCTGCATCAGATAAGCACGTGAAGGTCCTTACGCGATATCGCTCCTGAGCTCGCGGAAGAAGCAGCTTCTGTGGCCGGTATGGCAGGCAGGGCCCGGGGAATCCACCTCGTAGATGAGCGTGTCGGCATCGCAGTCGCACAATACCCGCTTCACCTGCTGCATGTTGCCGCTCGTGGCGCCCTTGTTCCAGAGCTCTGTGCGCGAGCGGGACCAGAACCAGGAGGTGCCCGTCTCGAACGTCTTCAGGAGCGCCTCCCTGTTCGCCCAGGCAACCATGAGGACCTCGCCCGTGTCCCACTGCTGCACGACGACGGGGATGAGCCCATGGGAGTCGTATTTCAGCTCATCGAGATCGAGCTTTGTCTCCTGAACAGGCTCTCCTGCATAGCTTCTTGCGGCATAGCCTTCTGCCATCGTGTCCTCCTAGAAGTCCAGACGCACCGGGATGCCCTGGGTCGCGAGATACTCCTTCACCTGACGCACGGTATAGGTGCCGAAGTGGAAGACGCTCGCGGCGAGCACGGCATCCGCCTCGCCGTCGATGATGCCCTCGGCAAAGTGCTCGAGCGTGCCGACGCCGCCCGAAGCGATGACCGGAATCGGGACAGCACGTGCCACCGCGCGCGTGAGCGGGATGTCGAAGCCATCCTTCGTGCCATCGCGGTCCATGCTCGTAAGCAGGATCTCGCCGGCACCACGCCTCGCTGCCTCTTCTGCCCAGGCGACGGCGTCGATGCCTGTCGGCACGCGTCCGCCGTTCAGGTAGACCTCCCACCTGTCGCCCTTGCCGACCTGCTTTGCGTCGATTGCGACGACGACGGCCTGAGAGCCGAATGCCTCTGCCGCAGCCGTGATGAGGCCGGGCTCGCGCACGGCAGCGGAGTTGATCGACACCTTGTCGGCACCCGCGGCGATCATCGTGCGGCAGCCCTGGATATCGCGGAAACCGCCGCCCACGGTATACGGGATGCGGAGCTCAGAGGCTGCACGCGAAGCCAGGTCGATCGTCGTCTTCCTGTTGTCGGACGTCGCCGTGATATCGAGGAAGACGACCTCGTCGGCGCCTTCGCGGTCATATTTCCTGGCCAGCTCGACCGGATCTCCTGCGTCGACGAGGTCGACGAAGTTCACACCCTTTACGACACGGCCGTCCTTCACATCCATGCAGGGAATGACTCGTTTGCACAGCATGGCTACTCCTCACCTCGCGAAGCCGCGAGCGCCTCTTCCAGCGTGAATGCGCCTTCGTAGAGGGCCCTGCCGCAGATGGCTCCTTCGATTTTGTCCGACCCGAGCGCAGCCAGCGCCCTGATATCGTCGATGCGGGCGATGCCGCCGGACGCGACGACAGGAAATCCTGCGACCTCGGCGATATGCGCATAGGCAGCCGCATCGATGCCGGTCTGCATGCCGTCACGGGCGATATCAGTAAAGACGAGATGACGGAATCCGAGGCCAGAGAGATGGCGCACGAGCTCGTCAGCAGAGAGCTTCGCGTCGTCGCGCCAGCCCGAGACCTTGACCTCGCCGTCCTTGGCCGCTATATCGGCCACGACCGCGTCTCCGAACTCTTTGGCCGCCTCTTCGGCGAAGGCCGGATTGCGCACAAGCGCCGTGCCGATCGCGACACGGGAGACGCCGAGCGCAAGAAGCTCCTCAATGTCATGGACGGACCGGATGCCGCCTCCCGCATCGACCGAGATGCCGGGCGTCTTGCAGATGGCAGCAAGGGCACGCCTGTTGGCAGAAAGCGCCTCCTCGTCCTCGCCGAAGGCACGGGAGAGGTCGACGACGTGGATCCAGGAGGTCCCTGCCTCCCTGAACTCCTCGGCGACGCCGGCAGGGTTCTCGCTGTAGACGTCCATATGGGCACGGTCGCCCTTCTGGAGCCGCACGACCTTGCCACCGACCAGATCTATCGCAGGAAAGAGGATCACCGGACTCCCCCTTCTTCGACGATTCTGATGTAGTTCTTGAGCATGCGGAGGCCTACCCTCGAAGACTTCTCCGGGTGGAACTGGACGCCGAAGATGTTGTCCTTCCAGATCGCAGAGGCAAAGGCACGCGCATAGAACGTCTTGCCTGCGATGACGGAAGGATCGGTATCCTCATCGAGCGCATAGGAGTGCGTGAAGTAGACATTGGCACCTTCCGGCACGCCCTTGAAGAGCGGGCAGGCAGCACCGTGCTCTGTGAGATGCAGCTGGTCCCAGCCGACATGCGGCACCTTGAGGCGGCTCGACTCGAGACGGGTCGCAGAGCCCTTGATGAGAGCAAGGCCGGAAACCCAGCGTCCACTATCCGCAGGCTCTGCCACGCGCTCGTCGCCGCGCTCGCAGAGGAGCTGAAGCCCCAGGCAGATGCCCAGAAGCGGCACGCCACGCTCGACCGCATCCAGCACGGCATCGCGCTCGCCGCTCTCCTCGAGGTAGATCATCGCGTCCTCGAAGGAGCCGACACCGGGGATGATGAGGCCAGAGGCGGAGGCGATCTTCTTCGGTTCGTCCGTTATCTCGGCGTCGCCGCCCGCCTCGGTGGCAGAGCGGACGACGGAGAGCAGGTTTCCTTTGTGATAGTCGACGACGGCAATGCGTCTGGGCATAGCGTGCCTCCTCTAGAGCGTGCCTTTGGTCGAAGGGATGCCGGTCACACGCGGGTCGGACTCGACGGCAGACCTCAGAGCCCTTGCACAGGACTTGAAGGTCGCCTCGATGATGTGATGGGCATTCGAGCCGCAGAGCTCACGAAGGTGCAGCGTGATTCCTGCCTGGCGGGCAAAGCCACAGAAGAACTCCTGGGCAAGCTCCGTATCGAAGGTCCCCACCTTGTCAGGGCCGATCGGCACATCCCAGAAGAGCTCTCCTCTGCCAGAGATATCGAGGGCGCACTGGATGAGCGCCTCGTCGAGCGGCACAGCGCAGTCCGCAAAGCGGCGGATGCCGCGCTTGTCGCCGAGCGCCTGGGCGATTGCCTGTCCCAAGGCGATGCCCGTATCCTCGACCGTGTGGTGGTCATCCACCCACGTATCGCCCTTGACCGCGATATCCATATCGATCAGGGAGTGGCGGGAAAGCGCCGTCAGCATATGGTCGAAGAAGCCCACGCCTGTATCGATCGCGGATGCTCCTGTCCCATCGAGGTCGATCCTGATCTGGATATCGGTCTCGCCGGTCTTGCGTGCCACTTCGGCAGTGCGTCCCATCTAGGCCTCCCTTGAGAGCAGCGCCTCGAGCGCTGCGACAACTGCTTCGTTCTCCGTATGCGTGCCCACCGTAATCCTGAGACAGTCCTCGAGGCCCGGCGTCGCGGAGAAGTTCCTCACGAGAATCGAGAACTCGTCCCGAAGCGCTGTCCACTTCTCAGCTGCCTTGGGCACCCGCACACAGAGGAAGTTCGCAGAGCTCGGCCACACATGCACGTCCGGAAGCTCCGCGAGCGCCTCTGCGAGCCATCCACGTTCTTTCACGATATCGTCGATAGCCGCATCGAAGGCACCAAGCTCATGAAGGCATGCAAGTGCCGCTGCCTGGCTGAACGAGTTCACGGAGTAGGGCTGGCGCACGGCGACCAGGGCATCGAGCACGTCAGGGGCGCCCAGGAGATAGCCGATCCTGCCGCCTGCAAGGCAGAGCGCCTTCGAGAAGGTGTGGAGCACGATCAGGTTGTCGCACTCGTCGAGCAAGGGGGCAGCGCTCATGCCGGCGGGCGCGAACTCGCCGTATGCCTCATCGGCGAGGACGATTCCCGGGCAGGCTTCGCAGATGCGCTTCACATCGGCGGGAGCCATGCAGTCTCCTGTCGGGTTGTTCGGCGAGGTCAGGACCACAAGCGAGGCAGTCTTTGCAGCCTCGACGAGCCCGTCCACATCAGGCAGGAGCGTCACCGGATCGCGTGGCACCTCGACGACCGGCGTCTCGACCATCTCGGCGTAGAGCTTGTAGACAGAAAACGTCGGCGGGCATGTCACCATGGTGTGCCCGGCGCCTCCGAAGGCGAGGAACAGGTTGAAGAGCGCCTCGTCGCCGCCATTCGAGACAAGCACCTGCTCGGGCGTCACCTCATGCCACTCGGCAAGGGCCTCCCTGAGCTCAGGAGCCAAGGGTGCCGGATAGCGGTTCACGACAACATGCGCCAGCGCCGCCTGCACGGAGCGCCTGACCTCTTCAGGCATCCCATGCGTGTTCTCATTGGCAGAGAGGTTGATGCGTACCGGCGTGAAGCCGGGATCGTACGGCTCAAGATCGGCGACGCTCGCACGCACGAGTGCACGCACACGGGGAGAGAGTCCTTTTCCCATGGCTACTCCCCCAGAGGCACGCGGCCAGGGGTGGAAAGCTTCGTCGGCCAGGCAATCTCCTGCGCCCCGGCGAAGGCAGCATCGGCGTCAGCGATGTGGTCCTGGCCTTCCTCGACGAGCTTCCTCCTCAGTCCTGCCGAGAGGGCATGGGCCCAGAGGCCTTCCGCTTCTGCCATGGCCTGGGTTGCCGGGGCATCTGCCATGAGGCCCTGGGGCGTATAGGAGATGACGGAAGAGCGCTTCTGGAAGTCGTAGACCCCAAGAGGATTCGAGAAGAGCGCCGTGCCGCCGGTCGGCAGCGTGTGGTTCGGGCCTGCGACGTAGTCTCCCAGAGGCTCGGAGCTCCAGGGACCCAAGAAGATGGCGCCAGCGTTTCTGATCTTGCCCAGAATGGAGAAGGCCTCCGGCACATGGAGCTCGAGGTGCTCAGGGGCGATCACATTGACGGAGTCGATGGCAGCGTCGAGCGAAGGCGCAATCACGATCTGGCCACGGTTGTCGAGGCTTGCCTTCGTGATCTCGGCACGCGGACTCTCCTTGAGGAAGCCATCGATTGCGACAAGGACCTGGTCTGGCAGCTCAGGCGCATCTGTCACGAGGTAGCACGCAGCCATCGGGTCGTGCTCTGCCTGTGCCATGAGGTCGGCAGCGACGATCACAGGATCTGCCGTCGAGCCGGCGAGCACGCAGACCTCGGAGGGACCAGCCACCATATCGATGCCGACATCGCCCGAGACATAGCGCTTCGCAGCGGCCACATAGGCATTGCCCGGACCGACAATCTTCGCGACCTTCGGGATGGACTCCGTGCCATAGGCAGCAGCAGCGATGCCCTGGGCACCGCCGACAGCGTAGACCTCGTCGACCCCTGCGATGGCGGCAGCGGCGAGCGTATAGGAAGAGAGCGTGCCATCCTTCTGGGGCGGCGTCAGCATGATGACACGCTCGACGCCTGCGACCTTTGCCGGGACCGTGTCCATGATGACGGTAGAGGGATACTGGGCGCGTCCTCCCGGAACGTAGATGGCAACAGAGGGCACGGGCGTGACCTTGACGCCCAGGATCGTGCCATCAGGCCTCGTCTCAAACCAGGAATCCTCGCGCTCGTGCTCGTGGAACTCGCGCACCTGCGCATAGGAGCGCTTCACGGCCTCGACGAAGCGCGGATCGACTTTCTCGAGCGCGCCTTTGACGGCCTCGTCGGGCACGCGGAAGCTCTTGGGGCAGGCACCATCGAACTTGAGGCAGAAGTCGCGGACAGCCGCATCGCCGCGCTCGCGCACCTCGTCGACGATTGCCTGGGCAGACTCCATGACCTCCTTCGGCAGGGCACCTGTCCTCTTCAGGTCAGCATTGGTGAGGGTCTCTCCCTCGGACAGCACGATCTTCCTCATTATTCCTCCTTGCTGGCTGCAGCCGCAAGGCGGTCAGCCAGGGAACGTATGCGGGCATCGGAGCGGTAGGCAGCAGGGCCCGCGAAGAAGCGGGCACTGCACTCGAGCACGTCGTCGACAATCACGAGGTCGTTCTCCCTGAGCGTCGTGCCCGTCGCCGTGATATCGACGATGCGGTCTGCCATGCCGACAATCGGGCCAAGCTCGATGTTGCCGTGGAGCGGCAGAATCTCGACCTGCCGGCCGATACGGTCATAGTACGCCTGCGTGATGTGGGGGTACTTCGTTGCAACGCGCTCGTAACCGCGCCAGGCATAGGCACGGTCGGTCTTGCCGGCAGCGCTTCTCGGCTCTGCGACGACGAAGCGGCAGGCACCGTAGCGCAGGTCCACAAGCTGCAGGAGCTCGACCTGGGCCTCAAGTATCGAGTCGTTGCCGCAGATGCCGCAATCGGCACCACCATAGCCCACGAAATACGGGGCATCCTGGGCACGGACGATCACATAGTCGACCCCGTCCTCATGCACGATGAGGCGGCGTCCCGGGTCCTTGAGCCCCTCGACCGGAAGCCCAGCCTTCTCGAGCAGCTTCACGGTATCGCCGAAGAGCGATCCCTTCGGCACGGCAATGCGGATCGGACGCTCTGCCAGGCGCACGCCCGGCGTCACAACGCCGGTATCTCCCATCTCGCCCAGGACCTCCTGGAGACGCTCGAGCGAGAGGGCGAAGCCGCAGGCGCAGGTATCGGGCATGCCGAGGTTCTTGAGGACTGCATCGTAGCGGCCACCGGAAGCAAGGGATGCGGCGATGCCTTCCGAATAGGCCTTGAAGATGATGCCTGTGTAGTAGTCGAACGAGTTGATGATCGAGAAGTCGAAGGCAAGCTCCCCTGCCCGGGCAAGGTCGGAAAGCGATGCCACGAGGGCCCTGAGCTCAGAGGTGCCTCTTCCCTCCTGGGGGACACCGGCACCATCCAGGAGCTCGTCGAGCGCATCGATCGTCTCAGCTCCGCCATTGAGCCTTGGCAGCTCGTGGAGCGCACGTGCCGCCTCGGGCGCAAGCGAAGAGGCTGCGACAAGCTCATCCAGGCTCACAAGATCGCTCTCATGGACGAGGGCAAGCGCCTGCTTCGCGAATGCCTCATCCGGTGCGCAGGTCTGGAGCAGCGCCTTCAGGGGCGAGACAGAGCCGCAGACAATCTTCCAGGCCGGCACATGGAGGGCCTGGAGCACCTCGCCCAGAAGGGAGACGACCTCGGATTCTGCCTTCACGTCGTCTCCGCCGATGAGCTCGACGCCGAGCTGCGTGAACTGGCGCGGCTGGCCCTTGAGGCTTGCACGCTCGCGCACGACAGGCGCCACATACCTGAGGCGTGCCGGCAGCTGCCCTGCCGCGAACCTTGCTGCCGCCATGCGGGCTATCGGCAGCGTGAGATCGGGCCTGAGCACGAGGAGCTCGTCGTCCTCCGCATCGAAGAGCTGGAACGGCAGGTTCTTGATGCGTCCTGCCTCCTCGAGGGTATGGCGGTCTTCGAGAAGCGGCGTCTCGACCGGAAGATAGCCATGGCTCGCAAAGCAGCTCCTGACTGCGTCGCAGATGCGCTCGCGCGCCAATGCCTCCTTCGGCAGGATGTCACGGAATCCTTGGGGTGTACCGCTCAGCACGATGTCGCTCCTTCATGTCCAGGATGCTTCTGCATCCATCTTGTCTGCTGGTGGCACTTTAGCACACTAAAGTGCTTGCCGCAGCGAGGACGCCGCTCTGTAACGTAGCGGCAATGGAGCGTGCCTGCCCATCCTGGAGCCCGGCCTATTTCCCCAGATACTTCTTCAGCGCCTGGATTGCGAGAATCAGCAGGTAGAAGACAAGGACGATGAAGGTGATGGCAGGAATCCGGATGAGGGCAGAGATTCCTGCAGCAGACATATCGGCCGCCATGGCATGCCTTTCTGTCGGCAGCGTCCGCTTCTGCTCCACTGTCTCATGGATGCCCTGCCGCAAAGGCATGGCATGCTCCTTTTCCGGCAGATGGACGAGGCCTCCGGAGCACCGGAGGCCTCGAGTCAGAGCCTATGCAGTTTTTCCTGGCTTACTGCCTGCGCAGGCGTGCCGGCAGGAAGCGATTCATGAGGCGGCCGATCGCATCGGCCTCGGGAATCTTGAGCGCAACCGCTCCGCCGTACGTCACGACCAGGGCCGGGATGCCGCCGATCACGGAATAGAGGATGCCCTTGAGCATCGAGCCATCCGTGGGGCCGAAGAAGTGTCCGAGGAGCTGGAGGATGAGGAAGGCAGCGACAGCGCCTGCGGCACCGAGCGCGAGCGAGCGCACGGCAGAGAGCGCCATATGGCGGATGCCGACACCGCCGATCCGGTGATGGAGCTCGAGGAAGGCCACGATATCGACGATCACATAGAAGACCGTATTGCCCCAGGCCGAGCAGTTGAGGCCGTATCTCGGCGTCGCGACCATGAGATAGATGACCTCAACGACGCCGGCCAGGATATTGGCCGTCGCAAAGAGCATCATGTGGCGCATCGAGGAGCAGATCTTCTGGAGATAGATATAGACGCCGTAGAGCGGAAGCGAGAATGCAAGGGCGATGAGGAAGCTTGCCGTCATCTCGATCTCGTCTGCCGAGAAGCTCCTGCCTGCCATCACGGTAATCAGAGGCGTCGAGAACACGATCAGGAAGAGCATCATCGGGATGAGCAGGAACAGAATCTTGCTCGTGCCGGATGAGATGCCACGCCTATATCCCGTCATATCGTGCTTCGCATAGAGGTCGGAGAGCTCCGTGAACATGGCCGTCGTGATCGGCACGCAGAGGATCGAATACGGCAGCGTATACCAGATGCGGGCATAGTAGGCGACCGAGGAGCCGGAGACCGAAGACTGCATCTCGCAGGATGTCTGCACGGAGGACGTGACGAACATCACGATCGTGCAGAGAAGCGACGGGATGCCGATGGAGAGCGTGTCCTTGATGGCAGGATCGTGGAGGTCGATCTTGAAGTGGATGCGCACGCCCATCTTGTGGAGGCTCGGCAGCTGCACGAGAAGCTGCACGGCAACGCCCAGAGGGTTGCCGAGCGCCAGGATCAGGAGCGCCAGCCCCTGGTTCGTGGGAACGAGCCAGGCATAGAGTACGAAGGAGGCGATCGTCACGAAGTTGTTGAAGATCGGCGCTGCCGTGCTCCAGAAGTACTCGCGTTCGGCATTCAGGATGCCGGAGACGACGGTCGAGAGCGAGTAGAGCATGATCTCGATTGCGAAGAAGCGGAAGAAGTAGACCGAGAGGTCGAAGTCGAACTCCTTGGTCGCCGAGAACGTCTGCGTCCACACGACCGGCGCCGCGAAGATGATGCAGAGGATGGAGAGGCCGCCCATGATGAGGAGGATGAGCGAGAAGAGGTTCGAGGCGTAGGCATTGGCACCTTCGCGTCCGAGCTTGCGCTTCACGTTCATGTAGACAGGCAGGAATGCCGTGACGAGCATGCCGCCCATGACAAGCTCATAGAGCAGGTTCGGGAGGTTGTTCGCGATCGTGTAGCACGAGGCGAGCATTGTGACGCCGACGGCATATGCCTGCGCCCAGGTGCGGAAGAAGCCCGTGACACGCGAGATCATCACGAGCACGCTCATCATTGCAGACGAGCGGCCTACCGACTCGGCTAGCGCCTCTTCCTCGTCAGTCTGCTGCTCCTCGATGTCCATTTCTCTGTTCTCCATCATCGCCCTTCCTGCACGATATCGACGAAGCGTGCATCCAAGAACTTGGCCAGGGGCTCCGGTGCCACGATGAGGCCGACGCCACGCTTCCCGCCCGAGATGCCGATTTCATCGAAGAGCTCGGCCGTCTCATCGATCAAGGTCGGGAACTTCTTCTTCATGCCGACAGGGGTGCAGCCGCCACGCACGTAGCCCGTGACGCTCTCGAGCTGCTTTATCGGCATAAGCTCGAGCGACTTCTCCCCTGCTGCCGCTGCTGCCTTCTTGAGGTCGAGCTCTTCTGCCACAGGTATGCAGCACACGACGTGGTCCCGTGTCGGCGAGACGCAGACAAGCGTCTTGAACTGGCTCTCGGGATCTGCCCCGACCTCTTCTGCCATGCGGACGCCGAGTCCTCTCGAGATATCCTCTTCGCCCTCGACGACCTGCACCCTATAGGGGATGTGTGCCTGGTCGAGCTCGCGCATCGCATTCGTCTTGACCTGCACCTCACGCTTCGACATCTGCTGCATCCTCCTTCTCCATGCGTGCCCGGTCGCGCGCAAGGATCGGCGCGAGATAGCGTCCGGTATACGATTCTTTGACCTTCGCGACCTCTTCGGGCGTGCCATAGGCAACGACCGTGCCGCCCCCATCGCCGCCTTCAGGGCCCATATCGATGAGACGGTCCGCCATCTTTATGACGTCCAGATTGTGCTCTATCACAAGGACCGTGTTGCCGGCATCCACCAAACGCTCCAATACCTGAACAAGCTGGCGCACGTCCTCGAAGTGGAGACCTGTCGTCGGCTCGTCGAGGATATAGAACGTCCTGCCTGTCTGGACACGCTGGAGCTCTTTAGCAAGCTTCACACGCTGTGCCTCGCCGCCGGACAAGGTCGTTGCCGGCTGTCCCAGGTGCACATAGCCCAGGCCCACATCGAAGAGCGTCTCGAGCTTGCGGCGAATCTTCGGGATGTTCTGGAAGAATGAGAGCGCCTCTGTGACCGTCATGTCGAGGACATCGGCAATGGACTTGCCATTGTACTTGACCTCCAGGGTCTCCCTGTTGTAGCGCTTGCCATGGCAGACATCGCAGGGTACATAGATGTCAGGCAGGAAGTTCATCTCGATCTTGATCTGGCCATCGCCCTTGCAGGCCTCGCAGCGGCCTCCCGGCACATTGAAGCTGAAGCGTCCTGCGCTGTAGCCGCGGGCACGGCTCTCGGGCGTCGAGGCAAAGAGCTGCCGGAGATCGTCCCAGAGGCCGATATAGGTGGCCGGGTTCGAGCGCGGCGTGCGCCCGATCGGGCTCTGGTCGATATCGATGACCTTGTCGATGCACTTCCTGCCATCCTCGTCCTCGAGCCCCTCGAGCGTACGATAGGGGCCGACAGGACGCTTCGAGTGCTGGATGATGTTCGTCAATGCTGGTGCCAGCGTATCGGTCACAAGCGATGACTTGCCCGATCCCGAGACGCCCGTCACGACCGTGAAGGTACCGTATTCGACCTTGACCTTCACGTTCTTGAGATTGTTCGCGCGGCAGCCCGTGATCTTGAGGGCACCGCGTCCAGGATTCCTGCGCTCCTTCGGAAGGCGGATCATGCGCTTGCCAGTGAGGTAGGCGCCCGTAAGCGACTTCTCGTCTGCCATGATCTCTTCCGGCGTTCCTGCCGCCACGACGTGGCCTCCGAGCTCGCCGGCACCGGGACCCATATCGATCACATAGTCGGCAGCACGGATCGTATCCTCATCGTGCTCGACGACGATCACGGTATTGCCCTGGTCGCGCAGGCTCTTGAGCGTTGCAATCAGGCGGTCGTTGTCGCGCTGATGGAGGCCGATCGAGGGCTCATCGAGGATATAGAGGACGCCCATGAGGCCGGCGCCGATCTGGGTGGCCAGGCGGATGCGCTGAGCCTCGCCACCGGAAAGCGTCGCCGAGGCACGCGAGAGCGTCAGGTAGTCGAGACCGACGTTCACGAGGAAGCGCAGGCGTGCGCGGATCTCCTTCGCGATCGGCCCACCGATCACCTCATGGCGCTCATCGAGCTTGAGATGATCGAAGAAGTCGAGCGCCTCCCTGCAGGAGAGGTCGCAGAGCTGCTTGATGTTGAGGTCGCCCACCGTGACTGCCAGATACTCAGGCTTCAGGCGTGCGCCGTGGCAGGTCGGGCAGGGCTCTTCGCGGATGTACTTCTCGAGGTGTGTCCTCATGGTCTCAGACGTCGTCTCCTGGTACTTCTCGAAGAGGATCGTCCTCACGCCTGAGAACTTCGTGAGCCAGCTCGTGTCGCGCCCATCGAGCGTGCGGTAGTCGACACGAATCTTCTTGTCTCCCAGGCCATCGAGCAGCGCATTCTGGGCCTTGCGGGGCAGCTCGTCCCACGGCGTATCGGCAGAGACGCCGATATAGTCGCAGACTGCACGCAGAATCTGCGGATAGTAGTTCGAGCGGTTGAAGAGGCTTCCGAAGACGCCCTGGGCAACGGAGAGATGTGGATCCTCGATGAGCGAGCGTGCATCGACCGTCTTCTTGAAGCCGAGGCCATCGCAGTCAGGGCAGGCACCATAGGGTGCATTGAACGAGAAGTCGCGCGGCTGCAGGTCGTCGATCGAGTGGCCATGGATGGGGCAGGCAAGCGCAAGCGAGTACTGCAGGAGCTCTTCCGGCATGTGCTCGGGGTCTTTCCTGTCGGCAAGCAGGAGCACGCCGACCTTGCCGGAGGCAAGCTTCGTCGCCTGCTCGACAGCCTCGGCGATGCGGCCGAGGGAGTTCTCGCGGATCACGATGCGGTCGACAACGACCTCGATCGTGTGCTTGATCTTCTTGTTGAGCACGATCTCTTCGGTGAGCTCATGCACCTCGCCGTCGACGCGGACGCGGGAGAAGCCTTCCTTCGCAAGGTCCTGGAAGAGCTTCTGATACTCGCCCTTGCGGCCAAGGACGACAGGCGCGAGCACGAGCGCACGCCTTCCCTGCCCGGCTGCGAGCACCTTGTCTGCGACCTGGTCCGTCGTCTGGCGCTCGATGACACGTCCGCACTCAGGGCAGTGCGGCACGCCGACGCGGGCATAGAGCAGGCGCAGGTAGTCATAGATCTCCGTGACGGTGCCGACGGTCGAGCGCGGATTCTTCGACGTCGTCTTCTGGTCGATGGAGACAGCCGGCGAGAGGCCTTCGATCGAGTCCACATCGGGCTTGTCCATCTGGCCCAGGAACTGCCGGGCATAGCTCGAGAGGCTCTCGACGTAGCGCCTCTGGCCTTCTGCATAGATCGTGTCGAAGGCAAGAGACGACTTGCCGGAGCCCGAGAGGCCGGTGATCACGACAAGCTTGTCGCGGGGAATCGTCACATCGACGTTCTGCAGATTGTGCTGCCGGGCACCGCGAATGACGATGGAATCTGATGCCATGCTTCCAACCTTCTATCCAAACGGCAGCAGGAACTGTCAGTCCCTGCTGCTGAAGAGCAGTCTTCACCCATCTCGAGATGGATACATCCATGGTAGCAATAAGGACCCCGCCCCGAACCTCCAAGGTCCGAAGCGGGGTCCCGAAACCCGCATGCCACCAAAGAACCAACAAGAAATGGCTATATCGTGAGATGCATCCCTGGCACACGGAACGTGCGCACGCGCGTGTCATGGGCAGCCCGTGCCTCCTCCTCGAAGGCAAGGGAAGCGTCCTTCTCCCCCATCTCGTCCAGGAGCCAGCGCACGAAACCGGGATTCTCCGGCAGGAGCGGACCTATGATCCAGGTAGCGATGAGGCCGCCCCGTCTCCAGCCTTCGAGCTTCGTCTCGATGTTGAGGCCGAATCCCACCTCGTCCTCGCAGAAGAAGCAGGACTCGTTGTGCCCTTCCATCTGCGTGAACTGTGCCTTGAAGCCGGCAATCTCGATAGGGTCTTCCCCCGGTGCCGGCACGAACGTGCCGAGCACGACATCGAGGTAGCGCTTCGGCATGTTCCGGTGCGTCGTGAAGCTGAAGAGGTCGAGTGCAGGGTTCGTCGTGCCATCCGGATCCACGATCCAGGTGCCGAGGAGCTCGGCTGCGCTTCCACAGAAGAGCATGGGGACGCCACTATCGGCCAGCTCGGCGAGCCTCTCCTTATAGGGCATGAGCTCCTTGACCGATATGTCCTGCTGCTGCTCTGTCATGTTGCAGCAGAGGATGAAGGAGGGCACGTGCTCTGCGAAATAGGGCACATCTCCCCTATGCGTATGGATGAAGCGGGCATCGGGCAGGCAGGCTCTGAGATACATCTCGTTGCCATTGTCTCCGCCCTGGTTTCCGAACTCCGGAAAGAGGACTTCGATCGTCGTATCAGCGCTCACCATCTGCCTCCTCGATCCTTTTCGCCAGGGCATCTGCTGCCTTGCTCGCGATGCCGACATTCGAGACGGCAAAGGCGATGTAGGTCGCATCGGCTTCCATCGGATGCACGGCATTGACGGCATCCTCCCAGCCTGCGACCTTTGTGATCTTCTCTGCCGGCACGCCTGCCAGCCGCAGGCGCAGCGCCTGCTCATCTGCCGTCGCGCCGACGAGCACGATCTCCTTCACGGATGGATCGTCCAGGAGCTCATAGTCCGTGAGATAGAGCCAGCCCGGGTATTCCACTTCATCGGCATTCTCTGCCATGTGTCCATCGGAAAGGAGCATGATCAAGGCCTTCGTGCCCGGCTCCGACATGACGGTCTGAAGCGCGACCGAGGTGGCCGTGCCGTTCTCCCCCTTCGAGGCGATTGTCACGATGCGCCTGTCGCAGACGCTGCGTGCCTGGTAGCGCTCGGTCGTGATGTTGATGCCATGCTCGAGCGAGTGCGCAATCTCCTCGGCAGAAAGCCCCATCTCGCGCACGGCGACGATAGCGGCAAGCAGGTTGTATGCGTTCGTGATCGAGAGCGACTGAAGATAGTACTCATGCGCAGGCGACCCCTCGTGGCAGCGCTCCTCTATCGTCAGGAGATGCTTCTCGTGGTCGATCTTCGTGAGCACATAGTCGGGCTCGGGATTCGTGTAGCCGCAGGACGTGCAGCGTGCATGGCCGAGATGGCGGAAATGGGCGTAGTCATACTCGAGCCTGCCGCCACAGACCGGGCAGGCCGGCAGGTCGCAGACGATGCCCTGGGGCTCCTTCGTATCCTCGGGCTGAGGGGCTATCGCATAGTAGACACGGCTCTTCGTCTGCGGTGCCATACGGCAGGAGATGAGGTCGTCTGCATTGAGGACAAGGCGCGTATCCGGCGAGATGTTCCTGCTCATGACCGAGAAGACATAGTCGGGATTTGCCGAGCGCGTGAATGTGTCCGAGTAGAGGTTCGTTACGACGACGAGCTCCGGGTCCACATAGGGCATGACCTCATTGAAGCAGATCTCATCGAGCTCCATGACAGCCGTATCGGCACGGGGATGGCCGCCCGCGTCAGCATTGGCAATGAGCGTCGAGGCGATGCCGGTGCCGATATTGCCGCCCGCGCGGTTCGTCACGAGCATCCGCCTGTTATCGAAGAGGATATCGGCGATAAGGTTCGTGGTCGTCGTCTTGCCGTTCGTGCCGGACACGAATACGAGGTGCTCCGGCATCGGGATATGTGCAAGGAAGTCTGGATCCATCTTCTCGGCGATGACGCCGGGAAGCTGTCCTCCCACATGTCCGGTCTTCCTGAGCACGCCGCGCACAAGCTTCGAGGCTGCCAGCGCGCAGCGGAATCTGATGGGGGAACCCATGCGTGATGCGGCCACGTTCTTGCTCCTTTGCCCAATCGCCTCCAGCGCAGAGAGTCCAGGGCATGTCTTGGCCACAGCCATGCTGCCTGGTCCCGCGCATCGTCTGCACCGCCCTGCCCAGATGCGTTCCCGGAGAGCGGACAATCTTTTCGATATGCCTTAACGGTACCTTAAGATACATGCTGCGCCCACCCAGGAAGGCATCGTCCAGAGAAATTCGGTGAAACCGCCTTTCCGTCGTTCAATTCAGCACCTTCCTCCCCTGGGCGTGAACATGGTACCGAGAGCCTTCGGCTTTCTCCTCATGCCAAAGCATGAGAGGCATGAGAAAGCCCCCACCCAAAGGCAGGGGGCCGAAGACGCTGGATTCTGTGTCGTACGCTACAGGGCGACCTTCACGACGACCTTGCGTACATGCTCGGGACCTGCAAGGGCACATCCTGGCTTGTGTGCCTCCTCGGGACCCAAGATCATGAGCTCGCCTGCGTGGAGCGGAACCCACGAGCAGGCCTTTGGCTCGTCGTAGAGGCAGAAGTCGGATGCCTCGTCGAACTCCTGGAGTGCCTTGACGCCTTCGACCGGCGTCACGGCAATGGCCTCCTCGCCCGAGACGATGTATTGGATATCGAAGTAGCGCCTGTGCGCCTCATAGTGCTTCTGGGCTGCCGGCACCGTATCGTATTCCTGGACGTTCGCGAATACCTCGTCGCCTGCGATCTCATGCTTCCCGAGCGGAAGTGCGCTGAGGTCGTTCTGGCGCAGGAAGGCATAGGCCTTCTGGAATCGCTCGTTCGAAAAGTCGTAGCGGTCGACATAGCCAAGCGTTGCTGCAAGCATGCTCAATCCCTTCAGACGGATGCATTGCCTCCCATTATGCACCCAGGGGCGGCTTTTCAGGCACCGCAAGCATGATGAAAGGACCGTGCGGGGTATGATAGGTGGGAAACAGCATTTACCTAAGAGAAAGGCGCACCATGCCGCTTTCACCTGAAGAGGAACAGCAGATACGCGAAGAGATGGGCCAGATGCACGAAGATGCACCCCAGGCCGAGCAGGGACCCCAGATCTTCCCGCTCAACGAGAACTCGAACATCAAGCATGTGATCGGTGTCATCTCCGGCAAGGGAGGCGTCGGCAAGTCGCTCGTGACCGGCATCCTGGCCACCGAGCTTGCCCGTCACGGTGCCTCTGTCGGCATCCTCGACGCCGATATCACCGGCCCCTCGATCCCGAAGATGTTCGGCCTCGCCGACGATATGGTCACCGCTGACGGAAACAACATGGTCCCCTGCGAGACCGCGAACGGCATGAAGGTCATGTCGACAAACCTCCTGCTCGAGCACAACGATGATCCGGTGCTCTGGCGTGGACCCATCCTCGCTGGCGCCCTCCAGCAGTTCTGGGGCCAGACGAACTGGGGCAACCTCGACTTCCTGCTCGTCGATATGCCTCCAGGAACCGGTGACGTAGCCCTCACCGTCTTCCAGTCCCTCCCAATCGAGGGTGTCATCATCGTCTCCTCGCCGCAGGACCTCGTCCAGATGGTCGTCGGCAAGGCCGTGAAGATGGCATCGATGATGGAAGTGCCGTGCCTCGGCCTCGTCGAGAACATGGCCTATCTCACCTGCCCGCACTGTGGCGAGAAGATCGAGCCGTATGGCCCGAGCCGCGCCGAGGAGACTGCAAAGCGCTACGACCTCGACTTTTTGGGCCAGCTGCCGATCGATCCTTCCTTCGCGCAGATGTGCGATGCCGGCAGGATGGAGCAGGACCTCCCCGACGGCCTCATCCCCGATGCGATTGCCGCGATCGTCGCCTCTGCGACCGTGATGGACGCACTGAAATAGAAAGGCTCCCATGGCAGGAGGCAGAAGACAGAAGACCGCACGCTCGCAGCTGCGCGAGCGTGCCCTCGATGCTGCGATGAAGGTGGCACCGCCAAAGATTGCAGATGTCTGCGTGGTCGGCGGCGGCGCCTCAGGCCTGGCCTGTGCCATCACGGCAGCAGAGGAAGGCGCCTCAGCATGCGTCCTCGAAGAAGCCCTCGAGTGCGGCCGCACGATTCTGGCGACCGGCAACGGACGCTGCAACTTCACAGCGGCAGATCTTGCTCCCTCCTTCTACAACCACCCCGATTTCGTCGAGTCAGCCGTCGGGCAGGACATGGCAGATGAGGTCTTCGCCTTCTTCCTGGCATCAGGCATGGCATGGACGGCAGACGACACCCGCTGCTATCCCCTCTCGAGGCAGGCAGCATCTGTGCGCGATGTCCTTCTTGCCCGCGCCCAGCGTGCAGGAGTCCTGCTTCTGCCAGGACGCGGTGCCAAGAAGCTTGAATCCCAGGGCAAGGGCTGGAAGGTCTCGTTTTCAGGCGAGGCCGGCGAAGGTGCGCTTCTAGCCTCCTGCGCCATCCTTGCAGGCGGCGGACACCTGGCCGAGACGCTTGTGCCACAGCTTCCCCGCATCGCACCGGAGCCCATCCTCTGTCCGCTTGCGCTCAAGGGGCTTCCGCTTGAGGCCCTCGACGGCAGGCGTGCCCATGGCAGAGCCACGCTTCTGCGCGGAGCAGAAAAGATCGCCGAAGAAGCAGGGGAGTTCCTATTCAGGCCCTATGGACTCTCCGGCATCGCTGTCTTCAATCTCTCACGGCTGGCCGAACCAGGCGATACACTCGCTCTCGACCTCGCGCCGGATTATGCCGCATCGCAGCTGTCCCGCCTCATCCGCCTGGCACATACCGCGGAAGGCGTCTCAGACCCACGCCTTGCAGAGCTCCTCTGGAAACGTGAAGGCGGAGATCCCGACCGCATCGCGCAGGCGCTCAAGGCCCTTTCCTTCACGGTCGAAGGACGCACAGATACCGGACATGCTCAGGTCACGCGCGGCGGCCTTGCCATCTCTTCATTCGCGCCGACCCTTGAAGCAGATCCTGCCCTTGCCGGCTCCCGTGGCCTTTTTGCCTGCGGCGAGGCGCTCGATATCGATGGGCCCTGCGGAGGATACAATCTGGGCTGGGCCTGGACCTCGGGCATGAAGGCCGGAACAGAGGCTGCCAAAGCCGCCCGAGAGATCCGAACTAGAAAGGAGCGCTCCCTGTGATCGAAATCTCAAACATAGCAATACCTCTGGGAACGCTGGATGGGACCGTCGAGTCCGAAAAGCACATCGTCGAGCAGCATGTGCTGAAGAAATACCATCTCACGAAGGCACAGATCGCCTCGTTCGAGCTCAGGCGCCGCTCGATCGATGCCCGCAAGAAGTCGGATGTCCACCTGATGTTCACGGTGCGCATCGCGCTTGTGGGCGGCAAGGAGAAGGAGCGTGCTTTCCTGCGCCGTCTTGCCCACCACCGCCAGGACAGAAACGTCCGCACGGTCGACGAGGTGCCGCCCCGCTTCCCGCAGCGGCATACCTCGACGCTCGATGAGCGCCCGATTGTCGTCGGGGCCGGATGCGCTGGCCTCTTCTGTGCCCTCACGCTTGCAGAGGCAGGCCTCTCCCCGCTTCTGATCGAGCGTGGAGATGACGCGGAGCGAAGGACCGCGCGGGTCAGCCGCTTCAATGAGACCGGCCTCCTCGATACAGAGAGCAACATCCAGTTCGGCCTTGGAGGCGCCGGCACCTTCTCTGACGGCAAGCTCCAGACCGGCACGAAGAGCCCGCTCCATAGGCTGATACTTGAGACCTTCGTCGAGGCAGGAGCTCCCGAGCGCATCCTCTGGGACGCAAAGCCCCATGTCGGCTCCGACATCCTGCCCCATGTGGTCACGAACATCGTGCACCGCATCGAGGAAGCAGGCGGCGAGGTCCGCTTCCGCTGCAGGCTTGATGACATCTACCTTGCCCAGGATGGCTCGATCTCAGGCATCCATGTGACGCAGGAGCATGAAGGCATCGAGCGCGGCGAGGATATCGCAGCGCATGAGGTCGTGCTTGCCTGCGGCCATTCGGCCCGCGATGTCTTCGAGCTCCTCCAGAAGAAGCAGGTAACGCTCGAGCGCAAGACCTTTGCCATGGGTGCCCGCATCGAGCATCTCCAGGCACAGATAGACAAGGCGCAGTATGGACCTGCTGCAGGACACCCCGCACTCGGCGCTGCCCCCTACAAGCTCGTGAGCCACCTGCCTTCCGGCAGGAGCGCCTTCAGCTTCTGCATGTGCCCGGGCGGCTATGTGGTTGCCGCAGCCAGCGAGGAAGGCGGCGTCTGCACGAACGGCATGAGCCTCTCCGACCGTGCCGGCACAAATGCGAATGCCGGCATCCTTGCGAATGTCTTTCCCGAAGACCTTCCCGGAGACGACCCTCTCGCAGGGCTGTCGCTCCAGCGTTCCTGCGAGAGGAAGGCATTCGAGCTTGGCGGGGGTGCCTATCAGGCACCGGCACAGCTTGTCGGCGACTTCCTCAAAGGCCAGCCATCGTCAGCAGCAGGCACCGTCCAGCCGACCTATCCGCGCGGCGTCACCTGGGGTACGATCGAGCCAGCTCTTCCTCCCTACATCGCAGAGACCCTGCGTGCTGCAATTCCACAGATGGGCAAGCACCTCAAAGGCTTCGATGTGGCAGATGCCGTGCTCACCGGCGTCGAGACCCGCTCCTCTTCCCCGGTACGTGTCGTGCGCGAGAAGGATGGCCAGTCCGTCTCTACAAGAGGCCTCTGGCCCTGCGGCGAGGGCGCAGGCTATGCAGGCGGCATCATGAGCGCAGCAGCGGATGGCATCAGCTGCGCCGAGCACCTGATACGCGAAATCAGGGAATAGGGCGCAGAAAGAACTGGCAGATGTGAAGCGGGGGCAGCGCGTGCTGCCCCCGCTCTTTTCTGCATCTTCTAATGCTTGCGCGGTCCCCGGTAGCGGCGCCTTGTCGCGTGCTCGGAGCCCTTCCGGGCACCGGCCTTGAGGCGGCGCATCACATCCTCCTCGGTCGTGTGCTCGACGAGCGCCTTCACCTGGACGAGCTGGTCGCGCACGCGCGCTGCCTCCTCGTAGTCCATGGACTCGGAGGCTGCTGCCATCTCTTCCTGGAGGGTCGAGATGAGGCGCTCGACCTCGGCACGCGGCAGCTTCTTCAGGTCCTCCGTGAGCTGCTCTTCTGTCATGGCAGGAGCATCTCCTGCTTCAGATCCTGCCGGCGTGAAGAAGACGCCGTCCTTCCTCTCCTTCGTATCGAGCGTATCGTGCGCCTCTGCCAGGAAGGCCGAGATATCGTTGATCGCCTTGCGCACGGTATGCGGCTCGATATGGTGCTCCTCGTTGAACTTCTCCTGGATCGAGCGGCGCCTCCTCGTCTCGTCGATGGCCTCGCGCATCGAGTCCGTGATCTCGTCTGCGTACATGATGACCTCGCCCGAGACGTTTCTGGCGGCGCGTCCCATCGTCTGGATCAGCGACCTTCTGTTCCTGAGGAAGCCTTCCTTGTCGGCATCGAGTATTGCGACGAGCGAGACCTCGGGGATATCGAGGCCCTCGCGCAGGAGGTTGATGCCGACAAGGACATCGATCTTGCCTTCGCGGAGCTCGCGGATGATGCGGACACGGTCGAGCGTCGCTGTATCGGAGTGCATGTAGTTGACCTTGATCCCCTCGTCGAGGAGATGGTCGGTCAAGTCCTCTGCCATCCGCTTCGTGAGCGTCGTCACGAGCACGCGCTCCTTCTTTGCCGTACGCTCCTTGATCTCGCTGATGAGGTCGTCAATCTGGCCGCGGACCGGACGCACCTCGATCTTCGGATCGAGAAGGCCGGTCGGCCTGATGATCTGCTCCACCGTCTGCTGCGAGACCTGCTCCTCGTAGTCTCCCGGCGTCGCCGAGACATAGATGAACTGCGGGATGCGCTGCTCGAACTCGTCGAAGCGCAGTGGGCGGTTGTCGAGAGCGGACGGAAGCCTGAAGCCATGCTCGACGAGCGTGACCTTGCGCGAGCGATCGCCTTCATGCATGCCGCGGATCTGCGGCACCGTGACATGGGACTCGTCGATGATGCAGAGCATATCGTCCGGGAAGTAGTCGATGAGCGTATAGGGCGGCTCGCCCGGCTTTCTGCCATCGAGGTGGCGCGAGTAGTTCTCGATGCCATTGCAGTAGCCCATGTTCTCGAGCATCTCGAGGTCGTAGGACGTGCGCTCCTTCAGGCGCTGTGCCTCGAGGAGGCGGTTGTCTGCCTTGAGCTCGGCGAGACGCTGCGTGAGCTCGTCGTTGATGGTCTTGAGTGCGTGGTTGATCTTCGGGCGCTCTGTCACGTAGTGCGATGCCGGCCAGATGGGGATGGCATCGAACTCGCGGATGACCTCGCCCGTGACCTTGTCGATCTCGGCTATGAGCTCGACCTCGTCGCCGAAGAACGAGATCCTCAAAGGATTCTCTGCATAGGGCGGCCAGACATCGACTGTGTCTCCCCTTACGCGGAACGTGCCAATCGAGAGGTCGAGGTCGTTTCGGTCGTACTGGATATCGATGAGGGAGCGTATGAGGTCGTCGCGCTCGAGCGGCTCCGACTTGTCGATGTTCGGAGCGAGCCCTGCATAGTCCTGCGGAGACCCGATGCCGTAGATGCAGGAGACGGACGCCACGACGATCACATCACGGCGGGAGAGCAGGCTCGAGGTCGCCTGGTGGCGGAGCTTCTCCACTTCCTCGTTGATCGAGGCATCCTTCTCGATATAGGTATCAGACTGCGGCACATAGGCCTCAGGCTGGTAGTAGTCGTAGTAGGAGACGAAGTAGACGACGGCGTTGTTCGGGAAGAGCTCCTTCATCTCGCCTGCCACCTGCGCCGCAAGCGTCTTGTTCGGCTCCATGATGAGCGTAGGCTTGTTCACGGCCTCGATCGTCTTTGCCATCGTGAACGTCTTGCCCGAGCCTGTGACGCCCAGAAGCGTCTGGTAGCGAAGGCCGCGCCTCACGCCGTCTGCAAGCTTCTCTATGGCCTGTGGCTGGTCTCCTGCCGGCTCATAGGGCGAGACGACCTCGAGCTTCGATGAGTCTGCACCGAGACCGAACCTCTTCAGCTCGGCACCGAAGCGCTCGCGCGCCTCCTTCGAGCCGGCAAGCGGCTCTGAGAACTGATCTTCATCCTTGTCTGCCATCATGACCTCCTGCAGCTATCATACAGGAACATCTGTTCTTGCAACAGAGCTCAGGCCTTTGCAGCAAGGCCTTCCGTATAGAGTGCCCGGTAGCGCTCATAGGCATTCTGGACCTTCTTGAGATAGGTCGCCGTCTCGGGATACTCCTGGGAAAGCTCCGAGATGGAGCCCGTGCCGGATGCGAGCCACTCCTTCACCTTGCCGATGCCGGCATTGTAGGAAGCAATGACCTCATCCGTGCTGCCGAGCTCGTGCCTTGCAAGCTCGAGGTAGGCACAGCCGAACTCGATATTCGTCTCCGGGTCATAGAGTGCATCTGCGCTGTACACGCTGCCATCCACATAGCCCTGGCGTATGAGCTCTTCTGCGGTTTCCGGCATGAGCTGCATGAGGCCACAGGCGCCGACACCCGACGACACAGATGGATCCCAGTTGCTCTCGCACTTGATGACGGCACAGACAAGAAGCGGATCCACGTTGTGGCGCTCAGACGATGCGAGTATCGCCTCGTCGTAGGAGACAGGATAGACAAGGCGCTCTGCCTTCTTCGCATAGGGCTCGAGATCGGCTCCGAAGAGCTGCCAGATGAAGCCTGCCGCCAGGACACAGACGATGATGCGCAGAAGGCAGCCGCCGCAGCCATGTGCCCTCATCGCGCCCTCCCCTGCCAGCCGGCAGCCTCACGCTTCTTCCACCATGCATCGAGCTGCGCTCTGAGCGCATCCTCGTCGCCGTCGTTCCTGAAGACGGTATCTGCCTTCTTTTCGAGGTAGGCATCGGTCGGCTGCTGGGCGACTCGATGGTCGAAATCGGCTCCGTCCATGCCACGCGCGATGGCACGCTCGCGGCGGAGTGCCAGAGGCGTGATCACGCAGGCAATCTCGTCTGCCTCGTCGAAGTAGGACTCTGCCCTGTCAAGCAGAGGAATCTCGACGACCGCGACCTCGGCCTGTCCCTCGGAGAGGATGGCCTTCAAGGCACCGGCGATATGGGGAAGCTCGATGTCTTCGAGCCTCTTCGTCGAGGCTGCATCCTTGAAGGCCCGCTCTGCCAGAAGGTGGCGGTCGAGGATGCCGGTCGCAGGATCGACGAGATCGGATCCGAAGGCATCGGCAATCTCTCTAACGCACGGCTCTCCCGGCGCCAGGACGGCACGGGAGAGCTGGTCGAGGTCTATGCGCAGGGCGCCCTTCTGGGCCAGATACCTGGCGGCAGAGGACTTGCCGGAGGCGGTGCCTCCGGCAAGGAAAAGGCGGTACATCGAATTCTCCTAGGAGCGCGTGTCGAACTTCTCGTGGCAGCGCGGGCACGTGACGCGGATGGCGCCCTTGCCGCGCGGCACGCGGACCATCTGGCCGCAGTGAGGGCACTGGAGATGCTTGTACTGCTGCGACTCCTTCAGGGCAGCTGCCGGATCGCGCAGCCACGGCGCGACGGGGCCGATGATCTTCACGAAGTGCTCGTTCTGCTCCCGGAGCGCAACAGAGGCCGGTGCAAAGAAGCGGAAGAGGCCGTAGGCGACGAAGGCCAGGACGACAATCGTGAGCCAGAGCTGGCTGGCGAAGATATTGATGATCAGGAGAATGAGCGCAACGCAGAGCGATGCTACCGCAAGCTCGTCGGTGCCGTTCCTGCCGCGCATGAAATCGTTCAGGTTCTTGTTCCCCTTCTGCATGGGCCAGTCCTTCCTCAGTGCCGCTCCCGCGGATCGTTCAGTCACTATCTATGATGCCCACATGGAGCAGCTCTTGCCACCACGTTTTGCCAAAGACCGAAAAGCACCACGCGGCTAGGCGCGGCCCTGGCCCATGAGGTAGGCACGGGCAAGCTTTTCCGTCTCGACGAGTGCATCCACATGGCAGCGCTCGCGGCCATGCGTGTTCAGGCAGGCCATGCCGAAGGCACCGGAAGCGAGATTGTTGCCGAGGACATAGGCAGCATTCGCATCCGTGGAGTAATGGAAGCAGACCTGCGTGTTCCAGCGTCCCGGCGTGCAGGCGCTCTCGGCACAGCGGATGAGGCGGTTCGTGAGCTCCCAGTCATAGGGGCCCTTGTGGTCTGCGCAGATGATGCCGACATTGTGCTCGTCGGCGTCGTAGTCAGGACCGATGAGCGTGATATCGAGGGCAACATACTCGGAGACCTCTGCCGGCACATATGCTCCGCCGTGCCCTATCTCCTCGTAGATCGGGAAGGCGAAGAGCGTCGTCACAGCAGGCTTCTGGCCGGTCTCGTGGAGCCACAGGAGCGTATCGAGAAGCGCTGCCACGGCTCCCTTGTCGTCGATGAATCGCGAGACGATATAGCCGTTATCGAAGGACTCGAAGTGCGGGTTGGGTGCCACGATGGCACCCTCGGTGATACCGAGCGCGCGGGCATCTTCAGGGGATTTCACGTCGCCTATGACGGAGACGAACATCGTATCCTCGGTGCGCTCGACGGTCTTCGCATCCTCGAAGACATGGACCGAGTGCTTCTCGCAGATGACCTGTCCTGGCACGACACGGCCATCGCGGCAATGGATGCGGCAGCACTCGCCCTCGAGCGAGTGGTAGTTGACGCCGCCGAGCTGGCGCACGCGGAGCGTCCCGTCGTCGTTGAAGCCACGGACGATGAGGCCGAGCGTATCGAGGTGGGCTCCCACCATCACGGTCTTGGACGTGTCCTCGCCCTCGACCTTCACATAGGCCGTTGCCTTGTTGTCCGTGTACATCTCATAGCCCCAGGAAGCGAGGCGGTCTTTGAGCCATGCATGGATCTCAGGGTAATAGCCGACAGGAGAGTCGACCGATATGAGCTCGCGCGTGAGGGCGAGAAGGTTCTCTGCCTTGACCTCGTTTGCCGTATCTGCCACCTTATGCCTCCTGCTTCTTTGCGTAGAGCTGCACGAGCTCCACGAGCATGTCCACCATTGCCTCGAGCTCCGGCACCGGCACGAACTCACGGACGCCGTGGGCGTTATAGTAGCCGGCACTCAGGTTGCAGCACGGGAAGCCGCGGAAGCTGAGCTGGGAGCCGTCGGTGCCGCCCCTCATCGGGATGCAGCGCATGTCCTGGCCGATCTTGCCGTACGCCTCGCGGGCATTGTCGATGAGGTGCCTGTACTCGGGCTTCGTCACGACATCTGCGAGGTTATGGTACTGGTCGTGAATCTCGATCCTGAGCACCTCCTCGCCGTACTGGAGGTTCACGAGCTCGACCGCGCGGCGCATGAGCTCCTTCCTCTTCTCGACGAGCTCCTGCTTGTGGTCGCGGATGATGTAGTCGGCCTCGGCGACCTCGCAGTTGCCCTCGACGCGCTCGAGATAGTAGAACCCGTCATAGCCTTCCGTGTACTCTGGACGCTCCTGGGCAGGGATCATGCTGTGGAACTGCCAGATAGCCTCGGACGCATTGATCATGAGGCCCTTGGCCGTGCCAGTATGGACCGAGCGACCCGTTGCATAGACCTTCGCCTCGGCGGCATTGAACGTCTCGTAGCAGAACTCGCCGAGCGGTCCGCCGTCGATCGTGTAGCCATAGTCGGCACCGAACTTCTTGAGGTCGAGAAGGGCAGCACCGTGTCCCAGCTCCTCATCCGGCACGAACGAGAACGCAAGGCGCGGATGCGGAATCGAGGGGTCGTCCTTGAGACGCTTGAGCAGGCTCACCATCTCGGCGTCTCCTGCCTTGTCGTCGCCACCGAGAAGGGAGGTGCCATCGCTTGTCACGAGATCCCAGCCGACCATGTGCTCAAGTGCCGGGTTCGTCTTCGGACTGATCGTGACCGGCTTGCCATCGCGCCCGGTGCCGATCAGAAGCTCCCCTCCCTCGTAGTGCTTGATCTCGGGATGCACCTCATCGCCCCAGGTCTGCCAGGCCGTATCGATATGGCAGCAGAAGCCGAGGCACGGCAGGTCCTCGAGGCCTGCGCTTGCCGGCCAGTGGGCGATCGCATAGGCATGCTCGTCGACAGAGACGTCCTCGGCGCCAAGCTCCCTGAGGTCGTCTGCAATAGCGTTGGCAACAGCGAACTGCGTCTTCGTCGTCGGGATGTTCTCCGGCTTCGTGATATCCACCGAAGGGTCGGACTGCGAAGCGATTGCGCAATAGCGGACAAAGCGGTCGACTACATCGCTCATGGAAATCCTTTCTCTCGTTCTCAGACCTCTCCATTGTGCGCCGCCAGGGCAGGGCGCGCACGGGGCATCCATCATTTTTTGCGAGGTGGACATGTTTGCAGCTCCGTGTCGCCTGTTTCCATTTCGCTGCAATCTCAGAAGGCTTCGCCTCCATCGATAGTGCTGCGCCCCTGCAGCGCGTACCGTTCATCCCATGCACTTTATCGATAGCCCGAGCTCCGGGCATCCCGGAGAGGCTGGAGCTGATCTTCATGGCCGGCCATCAGACCTTTGCCATCGCGCATGCGCTTCCGGCATCCCTCACGCGCCGCTCGTTCCTCAAAGGAACGCTCGGCTCTGCCGTGGCGGCAGCTGCCATCGGCGCCACCGCCTGCTCCGGCGGAGAGGCTGCCTCCACCTCCGGCTCCTCCCCTGCCGTGCTCAAGGTCGGCGTCGAGAATCCGAAGGCCTCCTTCGATACGCAGACGACCTCTCTTGCCTGGGGAGCCTCTGAAAATATCTGCGAGACGCTCGTCGAGCTCGATCCTGACACGCTCGAGGTGAAGCCGGTACTTCTGACGAAGCTTCCTGACGTCTCAGACGATGGCCTCACGTACTCCTTCGAGCTCAGGGACGATATCAAGTTCCACGACGGATCGACGATGACAACAGAGGATGTCGAGTACTCGCTCACGCGTCTTCTTGCCAAGAAGGCCGAGGCCGACTCCTTCGTCTACATCGAGGGCGGCCAGGAAGTGCTCGACGGCACGGCCACGACGCTTTCCGGCTTCACCGCCACCGACAGCATGCATTTCACGATCAGGCTGAAGCAGGTCTACTCCTCCTTCTTGAACATGCTCTGCCAGTTCTATGCCTCGATCTATCCGAAGGCAGCCTGCGAGGCGGCAGGGGATGCCTGGGGCCAGGGCACGAACTTCATAGGATCGGGCCCCTACAAGCTCGACTCGAACGATGATTCCTCAGAAGTCGTCCTCAAGGCCTTCGAGGACTGCCACGAGGGCAAGCCAGGCCTGGACGAGATCGATGTCTACTACATCGACGATGCGAACACCCGCATGATGAACTACAAGAACGGCGACATCGGCCTCTGCTTCTTCAGCACCTCGCTCCTGACACAGTACGAGGCAGACTCTAACGTGAAGGACCAGATCCAGATGTACATGCCGGGCTCCACGCAGTTCGTGAACCTGAACCTGAATGAGCCGAAGCTCCAGGATGCGCGCGCGAGGCACTCTCCTTCGCAATCAACCGCCAGGAGCTCGCAGACACCGTGCTTTCCGGCTCGGCCGAGCCCTGCTGTGGCTTCATCCCGCCCTCAGTCACGAACTCCGACGAAGGCGCCGATGTCCTCGAGTACGACCCCGAGAAGGCACGTGAGCTCCTCGCCGAGGCAAAAGTCACAGATCTTTCCCTCACGGCACAGGTCAGGAGCTCCGGCCAAGCGGTCATGGTCGCAATCCAGAACTACTGGAGCCAGATTGGCGTGAATCTCGATGTCCAGACCATCGATGCCGGCCTCTGGCGCGAGGAGCGTGCAAACGGCGCTCTCACGGTCACACTCGTGACCTGGTCGACACTCTCCTTCATCGGCGTGGAGTTCATGGCCTCATACTTCTACAGCTCGAAAGCTTCCCAGCGCTCGAGCTTCTACAGCTCGTCTGCCTTCGACGGCTACGTCGATGCTGCCAGGACGACGCTCAACGAGGACGAGGCAAAGGAAGACACGATTGCCGCAGACCGCCAGCTCGTCCGCACGGACTTCGCAACGATTCCTGTCGTGTGGCCGAAGACCCCCCTATGTCCTGCGCGAAGGCTACGATGGCCTCTCGGTCCTCGTGAACTTCCACTACAAGGACATGTCCAAGAGCGCCTGGAACTGAACGAAAGACACATCGCAAGCCGGTTGCACTCCAGCCTCTCCGAAAGCTGCTCCATTGCCGAAAGCAGCTTTCGGAGAGGCTGGAATTGTTACATGATGGGTCTCGAGGCATGGAAATCAATCTAATTCCTAGTAAAGTGTAGCCATTAATCTTGCATGTCCGGGGATGCTGCCCTGCCAAGCCGCAGAGCCGCCAAGAGAGAGGAACCCGCATGACCAACCCGAGACAGACGGTGCTCAGCCACATCCTGCCCGAAAGCGTCACAAGGCGCTCATTCCTGAGGGGAGCGCTCGGCGCCGCCGTTGCTGCCTCTGCAGCAGGCCTTGCCGCCTGCGGCGGCTCGAATGCCAGCACGTCCACGACCGACTCCGTCGTCCTCAAGGTCGGCACGACGAACTCGAAGACCTCGTTCGATACGCAGACGACGTCGAGCACCTGGGGTGCCTCGGAGAACATCTGCGACACGCTCGTGACGCTCAACACGAAGACGCTCGAGGTCGAACCTCTGCTCGTGACCCAGCTGCCGACGGTGTCTGATGATGGCCTGACGTATTCCTTCGAGCTCAAGGACGGCATCAAGTTCCATGATGGCTCGACGATGACATCAGAGGATGTCGAGTACTCGCTCACGCGCCTTCTTGCCAAGAAGGCCGAGGCCGACTCCTTCGTCTACATCGAGGGCGGCCAGGAAGTGCTCGATGGAACAGCGGAGACGCTTTCCGGCTTCACCGTGGTCGATGATACGCACTTCACGATCAAGCTCCGTCAGGTCTACTCCTCCTTCCTCAACATGCTCTGCCAGTTCTATGCCTCGATCTATCCGAAGGCAGCCTGCGAGGCCGCAGGGGATGCCTGGGGCACCGGCACGAACTTCATCGGTTCCGGCCCCTTCTACCTCGAGTCGAACGATGAGTCCTCCGAAGTCGTGCTCAAGGCCTTCGAGGACTACCACCAGGGCAAGCCTGCCATCGACGAGGTCGACGTGCTCTACATCGATGACGCGAACACGCGCATGATGAACTACAAGAACGGCGATATCGACCTCTGCTTCTTCAGCACGTCGCTCCTGCAGCAGTATGAATCGGACGACGATGTGAAGGACCAAATCGTCTTCTACACGCCTGCTGCAACGCAGTTCGTGAACCTGAACCTCAATGAGCCGAAGCTCCAGGATGCCCGCGTCCGCCAGGCCCTCTCCCTCGCAATCAACCGCCAGGAGCTGGCAGATACGGTCCTTTCCGGTGCTGCCATCCCCTGCACGGGCTTCATCCCGCCCTCGGAGACCGGCTCCGACGAAGGCGCCGACATCCTCGAGTACGACCCCGAGAAGGCACGTGAGCTCCTCGCCGAGGCAGGAGCGGATGGCCTCTCCCTCACCGCCCAGGTCAGGAGCCAGGACCAGTCTGTCATGGTCGCAATCCAGAACTACTGGAGCCAGGTCGGCGTGAATGTCGATGTCCAGACCATCGATGCGGGCCTCTGGGCCGACTCCCGCAAGAACGGCACGCTCCAGGTCACGCTCGTGACCTGGTCGACGCTCTCGTTCGTCGGCGTCGAGCACATGGCATCCTACTTCTACAGCACGAATGCCTCCCAGCGCTCGAGCTTCTACAATTCATCTGCCTTCGACGGCTACGTCGATGCCGCACGTGCCTCCCTCGACGATGCGACGGCGAAGGAGAACACGATCAAGGCAGACAACCAGCTCGTCCGCACCGACTTCGGCACGATTCCTGTTGTCTGGCCGCAGAACCCGTATGTCCTGCGCAAGGGCTACGACGGCCTCGATATCTTGGTCGACTTCCACTTCAAGGGAATGACGTACAGCGCATAGCAGCTGGCAGGCATAGATTGGGCTTCTTGGGGAGGAGGGCATGCGCCCTCCTCCCTTTCTTTGTGCCTGCCTTACAGAGATGTAAGGAAAGAGACGGACATATCGATGGATAGATGGGAGGCGGAAAGAGACGATAGCATCGAGAAGCCAGAATCCGCTGGCCGATATCTGGTTCCAGCGCCTCGCGCCTTCTGGCTTCTATGGGTACCTTTGATTCAAGCTTTCTTTCAGAACTGCATTCCTATCTCTTGTGTGTGTAATGGCCCCTCCCTCAGACAGACAAAGGAGCGTGCACCATGGCTGAGAACGAGCACGTGCCGGAAGACAGAGCGCCGAAGCCCCTCAATGTCCTGGCACCTGGCGAAGGGCTCGGAAAGACGGCTGCCACGACACAGCTGCCACGCACCGAGGCCGAAGAGGATGCAGAAGGCCTTGCTGCCTTTGCTGCCTTGGAGCGCGTCCGCAGGGAGAAGAAGCGCAAGAAGCGTATCCGTGCCCTCATCGTCTGTGCTGTCATCGCGGCTGCTGCCGCAACGTTCATCCTGCCGCAGTTCTTCGCCTCTCAGGGCACCGGCACGATCGAGCACGTGACGACCTTCGTCTACAAGGGCGACCTCATCTCCTCGGTCACGGTCTCGGGCTCTGCCCAGCCGGTCTCGAGCACCGTCGTGACGCCCGAAGTGGATGGCATCATCCAGGATGTGCGGGTCTCGGAAGGCGACACCGTCAATGCAGGCGATGTCCTCTTCACCCTCAAGAACGACAGCCTCGACCGCGCCGTGACGCAGGCCCAGCAGGAGGCAGCCTCCGCCCAGCGCGCGCTCGACGATGCGAATGCTGCCTATGACCAGGCGTACCGCACGTACAAGAAAGCGCTGAACACCTGGAACAACGCCAAGACTGCAGAAGAGCAGACCATGATGCAGGACCCGGACGATGTCTGGTACTCGACGGTCGTGCCTGCTGCAAGCTCGGTCGATGCTGCAAAGACGACGCTGGCAAATGCCCAGCAGGCTTTGGCCGATGCCCAGGCAACGGCTGACAAGCGCACGGTCACCGCTCCCGTCTCCGGTTCCGTCATCGCCGTCAATGCCCAGAATGGTGCCTCCTGGGGTGCCGCCGCTGCATCCGGCAGCGCAACGACAGGACCTCTTGTCCAGATAGCCGACCTTTCGCAGCTCCGCGTCACGACCTCGGTCGACGAGATGGATATCTCCTCGCTTGCTATCGGCCAGAGCGCCACGGTCACGTTCTCGGCACTGCCTGATGTCACGCTCGAAGGCACGGTCGAGCGTGTCGCCACGGCCTCTGAGAGCTCGGAGAGCTATGGCTACGGCTACAGCAGCACAGCCACCTACAAGGTCTCCCTCATCATCCCCGCCCCCGATCCGCGCGTGAAGCCGGGCATGACAGCAGATGCGACCATCGTGACGCAGGATGTGCCCGACTCCCTGATCGTGCCGATCGCAGCGCTGCACGAGGCAGAAGACGGCTCCTCCTATGTCTGGATACTCAAGGGCGACGATCCTGCCCAGGAAGGAAGCTGGGAGAAGCGCACGGTCGAGATCCTTGCGAAGAACGCCGATGAAGCTGCCATCACGAACGTGAAGGAAGGCGACGAGGTCGATATCTCCGGCTACGATGCAGCAGATTCCGATTCCTCCTCATCCCCTGCCTTGGACGAAGGTGCCACAGCAGGCTCGACGAAGGTCTCATCATGACCCCGATCATCGAGATGCAGGGCATACACCGCATCTACGACGAAGGGGGCATCCCGACCCATGCCCTGCGCGGCGTCTCGCTCACGGTGAAGCGTGGCGAGCTCCTGTCGATCATGGGACCCTCCGGCTCCGGCAAGTCGACCCTCATGTACATCATGGGCTGCCTCGATACGCCGACCTCGGGCTCATACAAGCTCGAAGGCCTCGATGTCTCGAAGCTCACAGACGACGAGCTTGCCCAGATCCGCTCTGAGCGCATCGGCTTCGTCTTCCAGTCCTTCAACCTGCTGCCACGGGCCACGGTGCTCCGCAATGTGATGCTGCCGCTCCTCTATGGCCCGCTGCCTCCGAAGGAGCGGGAGCAGCGGGCCTGCTCAGCCCTTGCCGCCGTCGGCCTTCCTGCCGAGTACTATGACCACCGCTCGAACGAGCTCTCAGGCGGCCAGATGCAGCGTGTCGCAATCGCCCGTGCCCTCGTGAACGACCCGGCGCTCATACTTGCCGATGAGCCGACCGGAAACCTCGACTCTGCAACGAGCCGCCTCATCCTCGAGACCTTCCTGAAGCTCAGGGATGAAGGAAAGACCATCGTCCTTATCACCCACGATGCGGAGGTCGCCTCCTGGACAGACCGCTGCGTCCATATCAGGGACGGGCATCTGCTCACCGACGAGGAGGAACGGGCCTGGGTGGCCCAGTCCGGGTCCCACGAAAGGGGGCGCACATGAGAGCAAGAGACTACTTCGAGGAAACCTGGGAGGCGCTCGATGCGAACCGCGGACGCTCCCTCCTCACGATCCTCGGCATCGTCATCGGTATCGCTGCCGTCATAACGATGACAGGGCTCATCGGCGGCGTCCGCGAGTCCATCATGGGCGAGATGGGCGCAAACCGTGCCCGGATCATCACGATCGGCGTGGGATCGGGCATCAAGAGCACCGACATCGACTCGCTCAAGCAGAGCGTGGACGGCTATGAAGCCATCAGCCTCACGAACAATGCCGGCGTCGACCTTTCGAACTCCTCGCAGAATGGCGGAAGCTCCGACTCCTATCTCCAGGTCCAGGGCGTCGAGGCCAGCTACTTCAAGATCATGGGCACGAAGCTCATTGCCGGCCGCTTCTTCACAGACATGGAGGACGAGGAAGCCGCGAACGTGGTCCTTGTCGACGAGGGGGCGGCAAAGAGGCTTACTGGCATGGACGCAGAGGATGCTGTCGGCCAGAAGGTACGCCTCGTCAATGCGAACTTCACGATCGTCGGCGTGTATGAATCTCAGGCAGGCTTGAGCTCGATCCTCACGTCCTACATGCCGTTCAAGACCTGTCAGAGGCGCCTCGGCTATCCAGGCTCTCCGGCATTCATGGCAATAGGCCTCGCCCGCAAGGACCAGGATGTGATGGAGCTTGTCGCAGAGACCGATGCCTGGGTCCAGAAGCACTATCACATCGAGAGCTCGGAAGACCATATGGGGCAATATGACGTATCAGCCATGCAGTCTGCGATCGATCAGGTCAACAGCGCGATGATGACATTCCAGCTGCTCATGACAGCAGTGGCCTCCATCTCGCTTGTCGTCGGCGGCATCGGCATCATGAACATGATGCTCACAAATGTGACCGAACGCATCCGCGAGATAGGACTCAGGAAGGCGCTGGGTGCCCGGAGCTCCGACATCACGAAGCAGTTCCTGCTCGAGTCCGTAATCTTGTGCATCACGGGCGGCATCTTCGGCATCGTCTTCGGCTATCTCGGCTCTCTTGCCGTGGCGCAGCTGGCAGGCTCTCTTCTGGCATCCGCCGGCTTCGGCGGCATCACGCCGGTGCTCGACCTTGCCTCGATTGCCATTGCGACCGGCATCTCGATCCTGATCGGCATCATCTTCGGCTACTACCCCGCACGCCGGGCTGCCAAGCTCGACCCGATCGAAGCACTCCGCTACCAGTAAGCATCAGCTTCAGAGCTACAAAGAGCGCGCCGGCACCCTCAGGATGCCGGCGCGCTTGCTCTCTATGGAGTCAGCTTCTAGGAGAGGGCATCTGCCTTCTCTTCTGCAACAAGCGTCTCGTTGAGTTCGAGCTGGCGCTCTGCCTCGGTGAGGTCCTTGTCGAAGAGGTGGCAGGCGCAGAAGTGGCCCGGCTCCACCTCGTGCATCTCGGGTGCACGCTCGGTGCAGACCTTCATGCAGCTCGTGCAGCGCGTATGGAAGACGCAGCCCTTCGGCGGATTCGTCGGGGATGGCACGTCGCCCTCGAGAATCTTCTTGTCCTGGATGCGCTCGTGGCGGATGCGGGGAATGACATCGAGCAGGGCCTTCGTATAGGGATGGAGCGGATTGGCGTAGAGGTCCTTCTTGGAGGCGAGCTCCATCGTGTGGCCGAGGTACATGACCATCACGGTGTCGGATATGTGCTTCACGACCGACAGGTCATGGCTGATGAAGATGTAGGAGAGCCCGAGCTTCTTCTGGAGCTCTATGAGCAGGTTGATGACCTTGGCCTGGACGGAGACGTCGAGAGCCGAGACCGGCTCGTCGCAGACGACGATCTCAGGCTCGAGGACGATGGCACGGGCAATGCCGATGCGCTGGCGCTGGCCACCCGAGAACTCGTGCGGATAGCGGTACTTGAACTCGAGGTCGAGGCCGACGGCCTTCATGATTTCCTCGACGCGGGCATCGCGTTCTGCCTTCGTCTTGTAGGTACCTGCGATATCGATCGGCTCTGCGATGATGTCAGAGACGGTCATGCGCGGGTTCAGGGAGCTGTAGGGGTCCTGGAAGATGAGCTTCATCTTCTGGCGTGCCTTCGTGAGCGCCTCTCCCTTGAGCGCCGTGAAATCCTCGCCGTCGAGGATGACCTTGCCCGACGTGGGCTCCGTGAGGCGCAGGATGCACTTGCCGGTCGTCGACTTGCCGCAGCCGGACTCGCCGACGATAGCAAACGTCTCGCCGCGGTGCAGCTCGAACGAGACATCCTCGAGGGCATGCACGACCTTGTCGGAGTGTCCGAACACGCCTGCCTTCACAGGATAGTGCTTCGTCAGATGCTCGACCTTGAGCACGACTCCATTGCTTTCTGCCTCGCTGCTCATGCTAGTCCTCCTTCCATGCATCGGTGTACTTCCAGCAGGCGACCTTGTGGTACTCGTCGCCGTCGATTGCCTCGAGCTTCGGGCACTGCTTGCGGCATATGTCCTTTGCAAACGGGCACCTCGGGTTGAAGGGGCACCCATCCGGCAGCGCATTCAGCATCGGGACATTGCCTGGGATTGCATAGAGCGTATCCACGTCGTTGTCGAGAGACGGAATCGAGTTGATGAGGCCGACGGAGTAGGGATGCTTCGGATCGGTGAAGAGCGTTCCTGCCATCGTGTACTCGACGAGGTGTCCGGCATACATGACGATGACCCAGTCAGCCATCTCGGAGACGACGCCCATGTCGTGGGTGATGAGCATGACAGCGGTGCCGAGCTCCGTCTTCATGCGGTCGATGAGCTGGAGGATCTGTGCCTGGATCGTTACGTCCAAAGCCGTAGTCGGCTCGTCGCAGATCAGGAGCGACGGCTGGCAGGCAAGAGCCATAGCGATCATGATGCGTTGGCGCATGCCGCCGGAGAGCTCATGCGGATAGCTCTTGAAGACCTTCTCCGGGGCGGGGATGCCGACAAGCTTAATCATCTCGAGAGCGCGCTTGTCTGCCTCCTCCTTTGCCATTCCCGGATTGTGCACGAGGATGCCCTCGCGAATCTGCTTTCCTGCCGTCATGACCGGGTTCAGCGACGTCATGGGCTCCTGGAAGATCATGCCGATCTTGGAGCCACGGTACTGGCGCATCTCATCCTCGGAGAGCTTCGTGAGATCGGTGCCCTCGAGCTTGATGGCGCCGCCCGTCACCTTTGCAGGCGGCTGGGGCAGAAGGCCCATGATCGAGAGCGCTGTCATCGACTTGCCGCAGCCGGACTCGCCGACGACAGCGAGCGTCTCGCCACGGCGCATGATGAAGGACAGATGCTGGATTGCGGGAAGGGCGCCATCTTCCGTGAAGAGCGTGACAGAGAGTTCGTCCACATCGAGCAGGACATCCTTCTTGTGAGCCTGCTTCTGCTGCCTCTCGAGCTCCTGCGCGTAGATGCGATCCGCTTCCGATATGGCATGTACGGTATCAGTCATGATGCTCCTCCCCTACGAACGCATCTTCGGGTCGAGCGCATCGCGGAGGGCGTCGCCGAAGAGGTTGAATGCCATGACCGTGATGATGATCGCGATGCCCGGGATAACGCTGTAGTAGGTATTGGACTGGATGTAGGGCTGGGAGGCCGAGATCATCTGGCCCCAGCTCGACATGGGCGGCTGGACGCCGAGGCCCAAGAACGAAAGCGATGCCTCGCTCATGATGGCAGAGGGGATGCCGAGCGTGGCTGTGACGATCAGGGTCGAGGCGCAGTTCGGGAGCAGATGGCGGGTGATGACACGCCAGCTCGAGCCGCCGGAAAGTATGCAGGACTGGATGTACTCAGAGCCCTTGAGGCGCATGACATCGCCGCGGATGAGTCGTGCTGTCGAGGTCCACATCAGAAGGCCGAGTGCGACATAGAGGTTGATGAGGCCAGGACCCATGACGTACATGACGACAATGGCGAAGAGGAGGAACGGGAAGCTCGAGAAGACCTGGATGATGAAGGAGATCACGGCATCCACAGCGCCTCCGAAGTATCCGGCACAGACGCCGGCAAAGAAGCCGATGAGCGTTGCGATGAGCTGGGAGACGACGCCGACGGAAAGCGAGACGCGGCAGCCATAGATAACACGGGACAGGATGTCGCGGCCATACTCGTCCGTACCGAAGAGATGCTCTGCCGAAGGTGCCTTGAGCATGTTCGAAAGCGTCTGGGCATCAGGATCGTAGGGCGCGAGCACCGGCGCCAGGATTGCGACGGCAATCAGGAAGATGATGATGCCGAGGCATACCATGCCGACACGGTTCTTCTTCATGATCTGCCAGGACACGGCCCAGTAGGTGGAAGCGCGCTTCGATCCGGCCTTGGCAGATCCTGCCTTGGCCGAAGCCTCGAGGTTGCCCCTTGCGATATCGTCTGCAATGCGCTCAGCATTCTGGGTGCGCTTGTCGTTCTTGTCGCTGTTCAAGAGTGCCATTATTCAGCAGCCTCCCCTCCGAGACGGATGCGCGGATCGACCACGGCATACAGGATGTCGACGATCAGATAGACGACCACGCATATGGCGGCAATGTACATGACGCCGCCCTGGATGAGCGGCAGGTCGCGCGCATTGATGGCATCGAGCAGGAGCTTGCCCATACCCGGCAGCGCGAAGATGGACTCGATGAGGATCGATCCCGTGAAGATGTCGCCGAGCTGGGTGCCAGCAATCGTGATGATCGGGATCAGGGCATTGCGGAAGCCATGGCCGAGGATGACGGACCACTTCTTGAGGCCCTTTGCCTCTGCAGTCCTCATATAGTCCTGGTTCAGGACATCGAGCATCGAGGTGCGCGTGACACGGGCAATCGATGCTGCATAGCGCACGCCCAGAGCTATCGTCGGCAGGACGAAGGCCGCAGCCGACTTCGTGCCTGACAGCGGGAACCACTTGAGGTTCAGCGCAAAGACGATCTGGAGGATGATGGCCACCCAGAAGGCCGGCGCAGAGATGCCGAAGATGGCAAGCCCCATGAGGACACGGTCAAGCGCCTTGCCGTGGTTCACGGCAGCAAGCACGCCGAAGATGAGGCCCAGTGCCAGCGCGAACAGATACGCAAAGCCTGCAAGGCGCGCTGTCACGCCGAAAGCATTGCCCATGAGGACCGAGACTGCCTTCTTCTGCGTATATGAGGTGCCGAAGTTGCCCTGCAGCATGTTCGTGATCCAGCTGAGGTACTGCTCCCACACCGGACGGTCGAGGCCCATAGTGTGGCGGACCTGCTGGACCGTGTTCTCATCGGCCATATCGCCCATCATGATGCGGACGGGGTCGCCTGGCACGATGTTCAGGACGAAAAAGGTGATTGCAGAGATGCACAGGATGACACCGAGTGCCTGCAGGATCCTCTTCACGAGGTAGCCCTTCATCGTCGCTCCTTCCCACGTGTTCTGTGGCTCGCAGCACGGAAAGGAAGGACGGCTCCCTTGGCCCTCGTCCTTTCTTTCTGTCCTGCAGCCCTCTCCTAAAGTAACGGGAGGATGCCCCGGAGAGGCACCCTCCCAATCAGCATAGACAGTTCAAGTTTCTATCTCGTATACGGCGTGCAACCTTCAGAGACTTGATACCACCTACTCGACAGGGCTGTAGTCGTCCTTCGTCGTGTCGATGTCCACATCGAACATATGGTAGATCAGGTTGCCGACCTTTGCGTTCAGGACGTAGTCCTTTGCAACGAGCTGGTTCTTCGGCCAGTAGAGCGGAAGCGTTGCATAGTCCTGGCGCGTGAGCAGGTCGTCTGCCTGCTTGTAGAGGTCTGCACGCTCGGAGGAATCCTGGGAGACGCGGGCGCGGCTCACAAGATCGTCGAACGTCGCGTTGTTGTAGAACGAGGACTTCTTCGCAGCGTTGGCGCTGTAGAAGTACGTGTACATGTGGTTGTCTGCATCAGCATAGAGCGGGAACCAGCCGAGTGCGGTGATCTGAAGAGAGCCTGCTGCCCAGTCGGAAGACCAGACGCCGTTGTCCTCGACCTGGACGTCCAGGTTCACGCCGATCTCCTGCCACATGGCCTGGATTGCCACGAGCTGGCGCTGGTTGACGCCACTCCTGACCTTGGCCGTGAGGGAGAGGCTCGTAGCGCCTGCGTCGGAGAGAAGCTGCTTTGCCTTCTCGACGTTGTACTCGAAGGCAGGTGCAGAATCGTCGTGGCCCGGCGTCTGAGGAGCAAGCCAGCCCGTAGCGACCGTGCCGGCGCCGTTGACGACATTCTGGACGATAGAGTCACGGTCGATGCCGAGGGACAGTGCCTGGCGGACACGGACGTCCGTGAGGCCCATGCCGTCGGAAAGGTTCAGGTTCACGAACTGGACACCGAGCGTCTCATACTGGTTGATGAGCGGAGCGACTTCGGGGTCATTCTGGTACTGCTGCAGGAGCTCTGCGGACAGGTCGCAGTAGTCGATGTCGCCGTTCTTGAAGGCCATGAGCTTCGTGTTGTTGTCGTCGTAGAAGACATACTTCAGCTCATCGAGCGCCGGCTTCCCGTCATGGTAGTCATCGAAGCGCTCCATATCGACCTCGGTCGTATCGTCGTTCGAGACGATCTTGTACTTGCCGGTGCCGATGAAGTTCGTGCCGGTGCCCCAGGCATCGCCTGCAGCCTCGCATACCTCATGCGGGAAGATCTGGGCATAGGAGATGCCGAGGTTGTTGATGAAGGTGACCATCGGCGACACGATGTGGAACGTGAAGTTGTAGTCATCCTCGCACGTGATGCCTTCGTCGAGGTTGTCGCGCTCGCCTGCGAGCATCTCCTTGGCGCCGACGATCATGTCGTACATATAGGTGGACTTGGCACCCGTCGACGGCGTCATCATGCGCTCGAACGTGTACTTGATGTCCTTCGAGGTGAGCTCGGAGCCATCATGGAACTTGACGCCCTGCTTGAGCTTGCAGTGGAGCGTCACGCCGTCGGACTCGAACGTCGGAATCTCCTCGAGCAGGCAGGTGACGAGCTCGTTGTCTTCGTTCCAGCGAAGCGGAGCCTCGCAGACGGACTCGGAGATCGAGGACTCGACGGAGTTCGTCGACTTCTGCATGTCCATGCCTTCCTTGGCATTGGCCTGGCCGAAGCGCAGAATCTTCTTCTTGTCGCCGGATTCAGTCGTGGCCGTGCCGGAGCCGCCGCAGGCAGCAAGGCCCAGAGCAGCAGCGCCAGCACCTGCGAGGGCAGAGCCCTTCACGAAGCTGCGACGTGTCACATTCTTCATGTTTGTCCCTTTCTGTGTTCTCCCCTTCCGGGCACAAGGCCCGAAAGCCACACTGGAAGCAGACGCCTCCAGAGTTATGCAGGTAACAAAGTAACCCATTGCTTCCTGAAAGGAGCTGTTCGGGCAGGAGCTTAACGGGCAGTTTACATTTTCATGGAAACGGGACCTGAATCGTAGCCAGCTGTCCCGATTCGTTCACGCCCCGTAACGAGACAGAAAAAGCGGCAGGAAGCCACCTGGCTTCCTGCCGCTTGGGCAGCGCTATGGAGCTAGAAGCTACTCGGCGTCCTTCTCAGCCTCTGCCTCAGCAGGAGCCTCCTCGCCTTCCGGCTTGTCGAGCGGCTTGACCTCGACCTCGACGCCCAGCGTCTCGGCAGCAGCCTTCATGGACAGGGAGATACGACGACGATCGAGATCGATCTCCATGACCTTCACCTGGACCTTGTCGCCGACCTTGCAGACCTGCGACGGAGCGTCGACGTGCTGCTTGGCCATCTCGGAGATGTGCACGAGACCCTCGATGCCATCGCCGAGGTCGACGAATGCGCCGAAGGTAACGAGCTTCGTGACAGTGCCCTCGACGATAGCGCCGACCGGGTACTTCTTGACGAGGGAGCGCCAAGGATCTTCCTGAGTCTGCTTGAGACCGAGGGAGATGCGCTCGCGGTTGAGGTCGACGTCGAGCACCTGAACCTCGACTTCCTGGCCGACCTTGACAACCTCGGAAGGATGGTTGACATGGTTCCAGGAGAGCTCGGAGATGTGGATGAGTCCGTCGATGCCGCCGAGGTCGACGAATGCGCCGAAGTCGACAATCGAGGAGACAGTGCCCTTGAGACGCATGCCCGGCTTGAGCTTCGAGAGAATCTCGGAGCGCTCTGCCTTGCGTGCCTCTTCGAGGACGACGCGGCGGGAGAGGACGACGTTGTTGCGGTTGCGGTCCATCTCGATGACACGGGCCTCGATGCGGGTGCCGAGGTAGGCGTTGAGGTCCTTGACCCTGCGGAGGTCAACGAGGGAAGCAGGCAGGAAGCCACGGAGGCCGATGTCGAGAATGAGGCCGCCCTTGACAACCTCGATGACCTCGCCCTCGACGTTCTCGCCCTTGTTGAACTTCTCCTCGACGCGGTTCCAGGCGCGCTCGTACTCAGCACGACGCTTGGAGAGGATCAGACGGCCTTCCTTGTCCTCCTTCTGGAGAACGAGAGCCTCGATCGTGTCGCCGAGCTTCACGATGTCAGCAGGATTGACGTCCTTGCGGATGGACAGCTCGCGGGCAGGAATGACGCCTTCGGACTTGTAGCCGATGTCAAGCAGAACCTCATCATGCTCGATCTTGACGACCTCACCGGTCACCAGGTCGCCCTCATCGAAATCGGTGACGGAGCCGTCGATGAGGTTGTTCATCTCCTCATCGGACACATCATCCAGGGAGAAGATGGACGAGTTCTGAATCTCACTCAAAGGTGGACCCCTTTCGGAAACGGGGCCCCGGTCGTCATGATTGCCGCTTGCCGTGCGGAGAGGCGCTTCGTTGCACCAGACACAGACCGCAGAAATTGCATGCTCTCGGGGGCCAACAGATACAGGTGCACGACGTTATTGTCATGCAGGATTAAGAGTATCTTCATTGGGGCAGGAATTGCAAGCTTAAAGGCCGAATCTCCCGAGATTTCCGGGAAGTGAGCTATGCTTTCTTTATATATCTGAAGATAACATATCCATAAACGCTATGGTCGGCTCAGATACTCTCCCTAGAGGATGCGAGAGATATGCTACATGGCACTCTGCTTATCTACGTACAGGATGTCCCGAATGGTCATTTCCTGCCCAGCCACCTGTCTTCACGCATAGTCTCCATCCTTTGAGGGAACCACACTGATGTGAGGCAATGGCAATCCCGGAAGGTGCATCCATGATCAAGGCGGTCCTGTACGATCTGGACGATACGCTGCTCAATATCAATCTGACAGCTTTTGTTGCCCGCTATCTCTCAGGCGAGGCAAAGCTGCTCTCGAAGATATCGGGCATCCCCTTTCCGAAGACGATGCATGCAATCACGCGTGCCTATCTGGCCGTAGACAGCCAGGAACGCACCGATGACCTCACGAACCGCCAGCTCTTCGACGAAATCGTCCTCTCCCATACCGGCATCCCGCTCTCAGACCCCGCTATCGCCGATGCAATCGAGTGCTATGAGAAGACGGAGATTCCTTTGATGAGAGATGGCCTTGTGCAGGCACGCCCGCGTGCCGGCGTGCGCGAGGCGCTCGAAGCCACGAAGAGCCTGGGGCTCATCTCTGCCCTGGCGACAAACCCTCTGTTCTCGCTTGCAACCGACGAGGTCCGCATGGTCTGGGCAGGGGTCACCGACGATGACTTTGCCGCAATATCGACGCTCGACAATTCGAAGCGCTCGAAGCCTTCAGCCCGCTACTACGAGGAGTTCTGTGCAAGCATCGGATGCGCTCCCGACGAGTGCCTGATGGTCGGAAACGACGCACGCCGCGATTTCCCGCATCCCGACATCGGGCTTCCCACTGCCTACGTCGGCCATGCCTGGCCGAAGCGCGCCATGTTCCGCGGCGACCTCCTGAGCTTTGCAGAAGCCCTCCCAGGCATCGTGGCGTATCTTGACGCCGTCGACACCCAGAAGGGCTGTCTGAACAATATGCCTGATGGAAAGGGCGAGGCCTAGGCGAGCCTGTATCCTGCTTCCTTGACCGCACGGGCAAGTGCCGCCTCGTCGATCTCCTTCTTCGAGCGCACATGTGCCGTGCCGGAAGCAAGGTCGACCGTTGCCCAGGTCCCATCGACAGAATCGAGCGCATTCGTCACATTGCGGGCGCAGTTCTCGCAGTGCATGCCCTTCACGGCAAGATCTGCCACATACGGGTAGTGCGACTCATCCGTATCCTCGATCCTGCGGGTCGGGAACGTCTTGGCACCATCCTTCTTGGCACCAGAGCAGCAGTCGCGCTTGCCAGAGAATGTCTGGCCGGCACGGCGCGCCGCAAAGAAGAAGGCAACCGCGACAATCGCGATGATGATGATATCGACAGCACTCATAGGCACTCCTTTATCCCTATCTGTTTGATACTGCTAACTTAACACCCCTGAGGGGTATATGCAAGAGCTGCCTTGCCCTCCTTAGCGCAGACACAAAAGAGGGGCAGGATGGATATCCTGCCCCTCGAGAGAATCTGCTTGCCTGTACCCTATCCAGCAAATCCCGGATCTTCTGCCCAGGATGCACGGTCATCTGCTGCCGTCGTTGCCAGCTCATCGCAGCGTTCGTTGAACTCGTGGCCTGCGTGCCCCTTGACCCAGATGAAGCTCACGTCGTGCGGACGCATCGCGTCGAGAAGACGCCGCCAAAGATCGGGGTTCTTGACCGGCTGCTTCGAGGCGGTCTTCCATCCCCTCTTCTGCCAGCCTTCGACCCAATGCTTGTTGAACGCGTTCACGACATACTGCGAATCGGAGTGGAGCTCGACCGTGCAGGGACGCTTGAGCGCCTCGAGCGCGACGATCGCTCCCATGAGCTCCATGCGATTGTTCGTCGTGAGCCTGTATCCCTGCGAGAACTCGCGCCTGTGGACCTCGCCCTTCGAATCCGTGAAGAGAAGCACAGCACCGTAGCCGCCCGGTCCCGGGTTTCCCCTGCTCGAACCATCCGTATAGATGGTGACCTGCATGCGCCGGGGAGCCTGAGACACATCCTCCGGGTGCTGGCGCTGGAAATCGTCGAACGATGCCATTCCCTACTTCGCCTCCGCCCAGTTCGCACCATAGGAGACTTCGGCAATCAAGGGCACGCGGAGCTCTGCCACACCTTCCATCGTCTCCTTCACGAGCTGGGAGAGCGCCTCGATCTCGTCTTTCGGCACCTCGAAGTCCAGTTCGTCGTGAATCTGGAGGACAAGCTTCGATTTCAGGCCCTCTGCTGCAAGCTTCTTCGGCACTTCCACCATTGCCATCTTGATGATGTCAGCAGCGGTGCCCTGCATCGGGTGGTTCATGGCCGTACGCTCGGCAAACGAGCGACGCTGGAAGTTCGAGCTCTTGATATCGGGCGTATAGCGGCGCCTGCCATAGGCAGTCAGTGCATAGCCCTTCTCGCGTGCGAACTGGATGCACCAGTCGAGATAGGTGCGCACGCCCGGGTAGACCTCGAAGTAGCGGTCAATCATCTGCTGCGCTTCGGCACGGGAGATCTTGAGCGACGTCGAGAGGCCATAGGCCTGCTGGCCATAGACGATGCCGAAGTTCACGGCCTTGGCACGGCTCCTCTGGGCAGGCGTGACCTCCTCGACCGGCACGTTGAAGACACGTGCTGCGGTCTGGCGGTGGAAATCGGCCCCGGAGCAGAAGGCATCGATCAGATGCTCATCGCAGGAAAGATGCGCCAGGAGCCTGAGCTCGATCTGCGAATAGTCGCAGGCCAGAAATACCGAGCCTTCAGGCACCGTGAAGGCACGGCGTACCCTGTGGCCGAGCTCAGAGCGGGTCGGGATGTTCTGGAGGTTCGGGTCGGAGCTCGAGAGGCGTCCCGTAGCTGCGACGGTCTGGTTCAGAGTCGTATGGATGCGGCCATCCCTGCGGATGTCTTCCGGCAGGGCATCGAGATAGGTCGAGCGGATCTTGTTGCGCTCGCGGTAGTCAAGCACCTCGCGCACGATCTCGCTCGACTCGGCAAGATCGGAAAGCACCTTCGCATTCGTGGAATAGAAGCCCTTGCGCGTCTTCTTGAGGCCGGCTGTGGGCAAGCCCAGCACGTCGAAGAGCACATGGGAGAGCTGCTGCGGCGAGTCGATATTAAAGTCCTCGCCTGCCTCCTCGTGGATCTTCTCTGCCATAGCATCGATCTCGGAACCAAGCTCCCGGCTCTGGCGGGCAAGCTCTCCTGCGTCTGCATGGAGTCCTGTCCTCTCCATCTGGAGGAGCACCGGCAGAAGCGGCATCTCCACCTCGCAGAAGAGCTCGTCGCACTCATCCTCCTTGAGATGCTTTTCGAGCTCGGGCACGAGGAGCTGGGACCCATAGGCTTCAAGCGCGGCCGCCGGCACCTTGTCAGTCGGCTCAGGCAGAGGAGCCGAGAGCGCACGGGAGCAGATGTCAGGTACAAGATAGGAGACGCCTTCCGAGCGCAGCAGGTAGTCTGCAACGCCGACATCGAAGATGCGGGAAGGGTCTATCTCTTTAGCTTCCACTTCGGCAGCATCTGCCGAGTCATAGGGGCACACGAAATGGAGAAGCGCCTTCACATCTCCTGCAGCAAGCTTCCCCTCATGCACAAGGCGGCAGAGCACCTCTTCGCACGCATCTCCCTCGAAGCGCATGAGGACCGCATCGGTTGCTGCCCAGAGCACGCGCTTCGGAGCATCCGAGAATAGGTCGAGCGACATCTGCTTCTTGTCCTCGAGAGGCTCAAGCGCACATCCTACCCACGAACCATCCTTGATTGCCTTGTCGAGTGCTGTCTCTGCCTTCTTGCCCGTGACGACAGCTGGAAGCTCCAGAACAGCAGGCTCTGCCGGCGGCTCTGCGCCCTTCCCCTCGAGCTCGATGAGCCTTGATGTCATGCCCGTGAATCCGAGGTCGCCGAAGGCCTTTGCGACCTTGGCCGGGTCGAACGTCGGGAACTTCGCGTCGGCGAGGTCGATATCGATCGGTGCATCGCGCCTGATCGTCGCGACCTTGCGGGAAAGGAGCGCATCATCGATGTGTGCCCTCAGGTTCTCCCCCATCTTGCCCTTGACCTCGCCGGCGTGCGCCACGACGTTGTCGAGGTTGCCGTACTGGACGATCAAGGCTGCTGCCTTCTTGGGGCCGATGCCGGGAACGCCGGGGATATTGTCGGATGTATCGCCCTTGAGTCCATAGAAGTCAGGCACGAGATCGGGGGTGATGCCGTGATAGAGGTCGTCCACCGATTCCGGCGTCATGATCTGCACGTCGGAGACGCCCTTCTTCGTCGAGACGATCTTCACATGGTCCGTTGCAAGCTGGTACATGTCGCGGTCGCCCGTAAAGAGGAGCATATCGTAGCCCTCATCCTCGCCCTTCTTGGCAAGGGTGCCCAAGATATCGTCACCCTCCCAGCCTTCGCATTCGCAGACCGGCACATCGAGGGCGCCCAGAAGCTCCTTCACCATCGGGAACTGCTCGTGGAGCGCTTCGTCCATAGGAGGGCGCTGCGCCTTGTACTGCGGCAGCATATCGATCCTCACCTGCGGCTTGCCCTTGTCGAAGGCACAGATGACGCCGTCAGGCTTGAACGTCTCGACCATCTTGATGAACATGTTGAAGAAGCCGAAGAGGGCATTCGTGGCACGTCCGTCCGGTGCGCTCATCGGCTGCATGATTGCGTGATAGGCGCGGTGCATGAGGGAATTGCCGTCGATCACGGCAATGCGGCGGCGCTTCTCTTCCGCTTCCTGGGTAGCTGCTTCTCCAGCCATGACTGACCTCCTGCTCGCTTGTTTTCCCCACCATTGTACCGGGAGAGGCGAGCACAGCCCTGTGCGAGAAGAGGTCTACATAGAGCAGCGCCCCCGGCTGCTGAGCAGCCGGGGGCACCGTCATAAGCATTTTGGGGGAAGAAACGCTTCCTTACACGTAGAAGAGCATCTTGTTGTAGGAGGGAACCGGCCAGTACTCGTGGCTGCAGATCTTCTCCATTGCGTCGACATCGCTCCTGAGCTCTGCCATTGCGGGGATGACCTTGTCACGGTAGCCATCGTCCTCAGCCTGGATGTCATCCTCTGCCTTGACCTCGGCGTTCATCTTCTCGAGCGCGTCGACGTCGGTGAGGATGGCATTGATGCCGTCAGTGAGGGTCTGGACGAGCTTCTTCTCGCCTGCAGCATCGATGCCGATGGCATCCTTCGTGGCCACGGTCTGCGCGATGTCTCCCGAGTAGTCGGAAAGCGCCGGCAGATACATGTGCCTGGTCATGTACACCATCGTGTTGACCTCGATGTTCAAAAGCTTTGCATACTGCTCGGCCTTCGCGATGTAGCGTGCATGGATCTCGGAGTCGGAGAGGACGCCGTACTTCTGGAAGAAGGCGATGTTCTCCGGCTTGATGAGGGCAGGAAGGGCATCAGGCGTGGACTTGAGATTCGGAAGGCCGCGGCGTGCTGCCTCCTCCTCCCACTCCTCGGAGTAGCCATTGCCGTCGAAGAGGATGCGCTGGTGGTCGCGGAACGTGTGGCGCACGAAGCGCATAGCGACGGTCGTGAAGTCCTCATCGGAGCGGTCGGCGACATAGTCGACGAAGCGCTCGCACTGCTCTGCGACAGCGGTGTTGAGGACGACATTCGGGTCGGACAGGTTCTGCTGGGAGCCGCACATACGGAACTCGAACTTGTTGCCGGTGAAGGCGAACGGAGACGTACGGTTGCGGTCCGTGTTGTCGCGCAGGACGTTCGGCAGGGCCGGGACGCCGAGATCCATGACCTCGCGGCCATGGTTCTCCGGCTCCTCCTTCTTGATGAGAGCGTCGACAATCGGCGTCAGTGCATCGCCCAGGAAGACGGAGATGATTGCGGGAGGCGCCTCGTTCGCGCCGAGACGGTGATCGTTGCCGGCAGAGGCGACAGAGAGACGGAGCAGGTCTGCGTGGGTATCGACAGCGGCGACCAGGCATGCGAGGAAGACGAGGAACTGGAGGTTGTCCTTCGGATCGTCGCCCGGCTCGAGCAGGTTCTTGCTGTCGGCACATACTGACCAGTTGTTGTGCTTGCCGGAGCCGTTGACATAGTCGAACGGCTTCTCATGCTGCAGGCACACAAGACCGTGATGGGATGCAAGCAGGCGCATCTTCTCCATCGTGATCAGGTTGTCGTCGATAGCAAGCGAGCCACGCTCGAAGATCGGGGCAAGCTCATGCTGGCACGGAGCGACCTCGTTGTGCTTCGTCTTTGCCGGGATGCCGAGCTTCCAGAGCTCGTCGTCGAGCTCCTTCATGAACTCGTTCACGGTCGGACGGATGGAGCCGAAGTAGTGCTCCTCGAGCTCCTGGCCCTTGGCCGGCTCGCAGCCGAAGAGGGTACGGCCGGTGAGGATCAGGTCCGGACGCTGCTTGTAGTCGTCCTCCTTGATCAGGAAGTACTCCTGCTCAGGGCCGACGGTCGTGAAGACGCGGTGCGGATTCTGGCCGAAGAGGGCAAGCACGCGCTTTGCCTGCTTCTCGAGTGCGACCTCGGAACGCAGAAGCGGCGTCTTCTTGTCGAGGGCCTCGCCCGTGTAGGAGATGAAGGCCGTCGGGATGCAGAGCACCTCGTCCTTGATGAAGGCAGGAGAGGTCGGATCCCAGACCGTATAGCCGCGGGCCTCGAACGTGGCACGAAGGCCGCCCGACGGGAAGCTCGATGCATCCGGCTCGCCCTGGACAAGCTCCTTGCCGCTGAAGGCCATGAGCACGGTGCCGTCTTCGCGCGGGTTGATGAACGAGTCATGCTTCTCGGACGTGATGCCGGTGAGCGGCTGGAACCAGTGCGTGTAGTGGGTCGCGCCATGCTCGAGCGCCCACTCCTTCATCGCATGGGCAACCTCGTTCGCGATATCGATGTCCAGAGGATCGCCGTTCTTGATGACGGTCTGCAGCTTCTTGTAGGTCGGCTTCGATAGCCGTTCCTGCATGTCAGCATCGGTAAAGAGCAGACTGCCATACTCTGCTGTTACCTTGTCTGTTGCCATGTACGCCTCTCTCCCTTGAGCAAGTGGTACGTATCTGGTAGGCGGATGCAGCCAGCGGCCGCATCTGATGGTTCAAAGACTACCGCCACATTGTTTCATCAAATGTTTTCTCATGTTTCCCACAGATAAAAGATTGCAGACCAGCACAAGACCGACACGTATCCACGATCCAAACAGAAAAGAGGCCCCGGTCCGATGGGCCAGGACCTCTGAGAGTTCGCTCATAAGGTTGCCGGATGGGTGGATGCGACAAGGACTCCGGGCAATGATCCAGCTGTCGGACATTCATACCTGTATGTATATGATGGCTGGAATGGAATGGCTTATATCGATTATAACTATCCAGGGTTTACATCTACCTTTGGGACTTTTTTCAGGCTCTACGTCACTTCTGGTGGGTAGCACATCTCTGCAATGATGCGGCCGGCTCCTCCGAGCGGTAGGATGTTGCCCTGCAGGGGAAGGCTGGACACCCACCGGGGAGGCGGCAATGGAAGCGCAGG
>Ga0256406_1000386_pt1 | contig 82941 bp, 61 predicted proteins | sample RumenRJG_03DNA_FD_185986 | JGI IMG/M metagenome (GOLD analysis project Ga0256406, IMG submission 185986) | Bovine rumen microbial communities from Lethbridge, Alberta, Canada - RJG_03 | ecosystem: Host-associated > Mammals > Digestive system > Stomach > Rumen | place: Canada: Alberta | collected... | reverse complement strand
ACCTTATCGGCAACGAGGCTGCACGTGGCATGGAATATGATGCCGGAGCTGGGCTCAGCGTCAACCACACTACGATTCTGCCCTTCACACGCCTGCAGGGAGGCCCCATGGACTTCACACCTGGTATCTTCTGCATGGACCTGAGTAAAGTAAACCCCAACAACCACAACCATGTACACTCCACCCTCTGCCGACAGTTGGCGCTCTATGTCACCATGTACAGTCCGTTGCAGATGGCTGCCGATCTGCCAGAGAATTATGCTAAATACATGGATGCTTTCCAATTTATAAAAGATGTGGCTGTAGACTGGGATGACAGCCGCTACTTAGAGGCTGAACCGGGAAGCTATATCACTGCTGCCCGCAAAGCCAAAGGCAGTGCCAACTGGTTTGTAGGCAGTACCAATGGTGAGACACCACGCACATCCGTCATCCGTCTTGACTTCCTTGACAAAGGCCGCAAGTATAAAGCTACCATTTATCAGGATGCCGAGGGCTGTGACTGGCAACACAATCCCGAACACTATGTCATCAGTACAAAGACGGTGACTAATAAGACGGTGCTGAAAATCCATACTGGTAACGGCGGTGGCTATGCCGTCAGCCTGATATCAGAGTAAAAAACAAAACTGACAACAGAACAAAAACGCCCGTGGACACATGAGATGTCCACGGGCGTTTATTATGTTTTTCATGTCGATGACCATGGATAGGGTCATCGACACAAAGTATTAGTCGGCAAGCTTAGCCTTGATGAACTCACGGTTCAGGCGGGCGATGTTGGCGATGCTCTCGTTCTTCGGGCACTCAGCCTCGCAGGCGCGGGTGTTGGTGCAGTTACCGAAGCCAAGCTCCTCCATCTTAGCCACCATAGCCTTAGCTCGGCGTGCAGCCTCAGGACGACCCTGTGGCAGCAGAGCGAACTGGCTGACCTTAGAAGAGACAAAGAGCATAGCAGAGCCATTCTTGCAAGCAGCTACGCAGGCACCGCAGCCAATGCAGGTAGCGCAGTCCATAGCCTCGTCGGCAGCCTCCTTAGAAATCAGGATAGCGTTGGCATCCTGAGCCTGTCCGGTACGAACAGAAGTGTAGCCGCCGGCAGCGATAATCTTATCGAAGGCGGAGCGGTCGACCATGCAGTCCTTGATGATAGGGAAGGCAGCAGAACGCCAGGGCTCTACGGTGATGACATCACCGTCGTGGAAACGACGCATATAGAGCTGGCAGGTTGTGGCACCCTGTGCAGGACCATGAGGATGACCATTGATGTAGAGAGAGCACATACCGCAGATGCCCTCGCGGCAGTCATGATCGAAGACGAAAGGCTCGTTGCCACCTTCAATGAGCTGCTCGTTCAGGATGTCGAGCATCTCAAGGAATGAAGTATCACCAGGGATGTCCTTCATCTCAAAGGTGTCGAAGTGGCCCTCAGCTTTAGGACCGTTCTGGCGCCACACCTTCAGCGTAAAACTAATATTTGTATCCATTTTATGTATTCTGAATTTAATATGTTGTTTATTCGCGCTCCCCACCCCCTCTACAGGAGGGGGCAGGTGGAGGCCTTAGCTCTTATAGTTACGTGTCTGAACCTTGATGTACTGGTAGTTAAGCGGCTCCTTGAGCAGGGTAGGAGCAGTGTTCTCGCCCTGGTACTGCCAGCAAGCCACATACATATAGTTCTCGTCGTCACGCTTAGCCTCACCTTCCTCGGTCTGGCTCTCCTCGCGGAAGTGACCACCGCAGCTCTCGTTGCGCTCGAGGGCATCGTAGGCAATGAGCTCACCCATGAGGATGAAGTCACGGAGGTGAATAGCCTTGTCAAGCTCTACGTTCAGGCCTTCCTTGCTGCCCGGGATACGGACGCAGGTGTTGAACTGCTCGCGGACCTCCTTGAGCATCTCAAGAGCCTTCTTCAGGCCGGCCTCGTTACGGGCCATACCAACATAGTTCCACATTATCTTATAGAGCTCCTTATGGATGGAGTCAACGCTCATCAGCTTCGACTTATCGCTCTGCTTGTTCTGAATGTCCATCAGACGGTCGATCTCGGCCTGTACGCCCTTCTCTGCCTCTACAAACTCAGGAGCGTCGGTAGACGGCTTCTTCACCTGAATCTGGTCAGAGAGGTAGTTCTGCATGGTGTAAGGAATGACGAAATAGCCATCGCTCAGACCCTGCATCAGTGCAGAAGCACCTAAGCGGTTAGCACCGTGGTCGGAGAAGTTGCACTCACCAAGAGCGAAGAGGCCCTTGATAGAAGTCTGAAGCTCATAGTCTACCCACAGGCCACCCATCGTATAGTGGATAGCGGGGAAGATCATCATCGGGTTCTCATGCGGGTCGACATCGGTAATCTCCTGATACATATCGAAGAGGTTGCCATAGCGCTGGTCGACGACATCGCGGCCCAGACGCTGGAAAGCCTCTGAGAAGTCGAGGAAGACAGCCAGACCTGTGTTGTTGACGCCATAGCCCTTGTCGGTACGCTCCTTAGCAGCACGAGAGGCCACGTCACGAGGCACGAGGTTACCGAAGGCAGGATAACGACGCTCAAGGTAGTAGTCGCGATCCTCCTCAGGAATATCACGACCCTTGATCTCGCCTCTCTGCAACTTCTTGGCATCCTCCAACTTCTTAGGCACCCAGATACGGCCATCATTACGCAGAGACTCTGACATCAGCGTCAGCTTTGACTGCTTGTCGCCATGGACAGGGATACATGTCGGGTGGATCTGCACAAAGCAGGGGTTAGCAAACCAAGCGCCCTTACGGTAAGCCTGGATGGCAGCGGTGCAGTTGCAGCCCATAGCGTTGGTAGAGAGGAAGTAGGTGTTGCCATAACCACCGGTAGCCAGGCAGACAGCGTGAGCGGAGTAACGCTCCAGCTTGCCGGAGACAAGGTTCTTGGCGATAACACCGCGGGCACGGCCGTCGATGACAACGATGTCCTCGACCTCAGTACGTGTGTGGAGCTCCACAGTGCCGTGGTGCACCTCTTTCATCAGAGAGCTGTAAGCGCCGAGCAGCAGCTGCTGACCGGTCTGACCTTTGGCATAGAAAGTACGGCTGACCTGCACACCACCGAAAGAACGGTTGGCAAGCATACCACCATACTCACGGGCGAAAGGCACACCCTGAGCTACGCACTGGTCGATGATATTGGCAGAGACCTCTGCCAGACGATAGACGTTGGCTTCACGAGCACGGTAGTCACCACCCTTGATGGTATCGTAGAAAAGACGGTAGACTGCATCACCGTCGTTCTGGTAGTTCTTAGCTGCATTGATACCACCCTGTGCTGCGATAGAGTGCGCACGACGGGGAGAGTCCTGAATGCAGAAGTTGATGACGTGGAAGCCCATCTCGCCTAAAGAGGCGGCAGCGCTGGCTCCAGCCAGACCGGTACCTACGACGATGATGTCGAGTTTACGCTTGTTGGCGGGATTCACCAGTTTCTGATGAGCCTTATAGTTAGTCCATTTCTCGGCCAGAGGGCCTTCTGGAATTCTTGAATCTATCTGAGTCATTGTGTTATGAGTTTAATACTTAAAAACCAATTAGTGCATACTGGGTGCGAAACCGAGCCAGAAAGAGAGGATAAGGAAGAAGAATACGCCCATGAGAATAGTGACATAGACAATGCCGATGCACTGCCAGCGCTTCAACCAAATCTTACCGCTGATACCCAATGTCTGCATAGCAGACCAGAAACCATGGCTGAGGTGGAACCAGATGGCTACAATCCAGATGAGATAGAGAATGGAGAAGACAGGACTAGAGAAAGTCTCCTGAATCCAGGCAAAGCCATCAGCAGGGTTGTGAGCGACCTCCATACCGGCAAGCTCAGCAAACATCATGTGAGCCCAGAAGTTGTACAGGTGCAGGAGCAGGCCGATGAGGATGATAAGACCCAGCACAAGCATGTTCTGTGATGCCCAGCTGACCTCAGGACGACGGCTTGTGACCTCGTAACGCTGCGGGCCACGGGCACGGCGGTTCTGTGCTGTCAGGATGAAAGCATAAACGATGTGGCACACAGCCAAGAATGCCAGACCTAACGTGCCAAGAACAGCATACCAGTTAGACCCCAGGAACTCGCAGACCATGTTGTAAGCATCGCCAGAGAAGAAGGCGGCCACGTTCATGCAGCAGTGGAAGGTCAGGAAGAGAATGAGGCAGATGCCCGTTACAGACATCACCACTTTTCTACCAATCGGAGAATTGATTAACCACATAAATGATTGATTTTAAATTATTTGAAAGTTATTTGTATAAGCAACTTATTTTAAATCTGTCGTAATCTGATGAACGGGCAACACACCGCAATACCAAGATTTAGGTATCTTAATACCTCGTTTTAGGTATAACGGCAGCTTTCCGCTTGCAAAAATACTAAACTTTGGTGACTGCACAAAGCAATCATGCCAAAAATTATATAAATAATGTATTAGACATGACAAGATTTATCAGAAAGGAGAAAGAATATCACTTATTTTCCCTAACTTTGCTTCCATGACAACTGAACACCCTCTTTCCGGCAGCCTACCTTCCGATGCTACCACTGATTTTATTCTCCGTCACCGAAATGATGACGTGCGGAGGTTAGCCCTGCACCCATCTCCCGGTGTCGACATGCCCTATGCCCTCGAACAAATACAAGGTTGGCAGACGGCATGCCGCAAGCTGCCATCATGGGCTGCCACCGACGGCATCGTCTTCCCGCCTCATCTCAATATGGAGCAGTGTTCTTCTGAACAGACAGCGAAATACAAGGCTGATATAGCGGGCAGACTCTTGGCAAACTACGATGAAACGGCCACTTTAATAGACCTCACAGGGGGATTCGGTGTCGACTTCTCTATCATGGCCCGTCGTATTCCACGAGCCATCTACGTAGAGCGCAACACAAAGCTCTGCGAAATTGCAAGACACAATCTTCAACTCCTCGGACTTGAAAATTTCCAGGTCATCAACGCCGACAGCAGTGAGTTTCTCAAAGGATTCACGCCGACAGGAGATACCCTCTTCTTCCTCGACCCTGCCCGCCGCGACACACACGGCCATAAAGTTTATGGCATCGAAGATTGCTCGCCAGATATTTTGAAGCTTAAAGATTCGCTGCTGGTCAAAAGTCAACATGTCATCGTCAAACTCTCGCCGATGCTCGACTGGCACGAAGCGGTGAGACAACTCGGCAGAAGCGTCTGCGAAGTGCATATCGTCTCCGCGGCCAACGAGTGCAAAGAGCTGCTGCTCGTTCTCTGCAGCAAGGGCAACGACAAGGAAACTATCAAACTGGTATGTGCCAACGACGACTCCCGTTTCGAGACTGTTCTGTCAAAAACATCCACAAAAATGCCAACAGCAGTACGACTTACCGACAACCTCTCGACGCATTATGTCTATATTCCGAATGCCTCTATTATGAAGGCCGGCGTCTTTGCCCCCTTGTGCGATGCCTTCCCCGTAGCTATGGTCGATGTCAACTCCCATATCTTCCTCAGCAACGAAAACATCGACGATTTCCCCGGACGACAGTATACATTGCTAACCTCCACATCCATGAACAAACGCGAATTGAAGGAAAAACTTCACGACATAGAGCGTGCAAATATCGCAGTGCGCAATTTCCCTCTGTCTGCTCCGGAGCTCCGCAAAAAGCTAAAGATGAAAGATGGTGGCAACATCACGATTTTTGCCACTACATTTCAGAGCAAACACGTGTTGCTGATTGTAGAGAGTAAATAGTTTGATAAGACTACTCCATAAAGCAAAATAGGGCGGGAAGATTCCCGCCCTATTTTAGCATAATAAGATTTTAAAAACTATTTCACACCTATCTCTTTGAGCAGTCGGTCAGCATGTCCCCAACGGTCCATCATATAAACGACATAGCGGATATCGACACCGATACAGCGAGCCAGACGCTTGTCGAAGTTGATGTCAGAAGACAAACTATCCCAGTTGCCATCGAAGGCCAGGCCGATTAGATGTCCCTTTCCATCGAAGATAGGCGAGCCGGAGTTACCGCCGGTGATATCATTGCTAGTCAGGAAACAGAGATTCAAAGTCTTGCTGACACTATCGGTATACTGTCCAAAGTCATTGGCAGAGAGCAGCTCATGCATGACGGGCTCAGCCTGATAGTCGATGACACCATTGTCGCCACGCTTCATCTTGTCGACGATACTGGCTGCTGTAGTGTAATAGCCGGAATCATTGCCACCTAAGTCAAATCCGCCGACCTGGCCATAGCTCAGGCGCATGGTGAAGTTGGCATCGCTGTAATGGGGCATATCCTGCTCCATCTGTATCTTCGCAGCACAGAGATAGCGCTCCTGCAAAGCAATGCTGTCGGAGAGCGACAAGCCCTCTTTGTTCTCGCCACCAAGGGATTGAATTTTGTCAACGACAGCCTTAATGGACTTGGCATACTCCACACCGGGATCTTTCTGAAAAGCCTTCGTGTTATAGTAGAGTTTTCCCGTCTTCAACAGCGCTGAGTTCTTGAAAAGATAGTCCACATATTTCTTATAGTCTCCCTTGAATTTCTTGTCGATCGTGGCATAGACAGTCGGCAGGAACTCGGGCTGTACTTTCTCACGATAGTTCTTCAACAGCGCGGCAAGCATGTCTGCATCAGTAGCAGCATCCCACTGGTCGCTGTTATCCTCAAACTGGCAATACTGTCCCTTTTCATCGCTCAGCGTCTCCGCCTCTGCGGCAGCCAGAAGGGCGCGGCGGTTGAACTCGATATTGCTACGGCGGCTGAAAGTCTCGCTCCACTGGGTCAGTGCCTTTGTCAGCGTACTGCGACGGAAGTACAACCACTGCAGGAGGCCAAAGTCTACCTTGTGGTCAACATTCTGTGCTGTATCCTGCCACTGTCGAATGCGGGCCTCATACGCACGCTTGAGATTAACAATACCGATGGAATCGATACATTTGTTCATTCCTATGGAGTTCTTCCAATAGTTAGAGCTCTGAGCAAACTTTGAGTCATATTTGATTCTCACGGCCTCGTCCGCCCGCATATGCTTGAGCATGACAGCCTGCTTGACACCACGAATCTGATAGCGAGGCTCGTTCTCGCAGTCGCGCATTTCCTGAATGCCATAGCTGGAGAGGTAGCGCTCCGTGCTTCCCGGATAGCCCACGGTCATGGCGAAGCTACCGTCTTTGTAACCGTCAAGACTCACTTTAGCCCATGACTTCGGATGATAGGGCACATTATCCTTAGAATAAGGTGCCGGGCCATTCGTCTTGGGGTCAGCATAGATACGGAAGACAGAGAAATCGCAGGTCTGGCGCGGCCACATCCAGTTATCGGTTTCACCACCAAACTTGCCCATCGACTTGGGAATAGTGAAGACGAGGCGCAGGTCCGTGAAGTCCTGATAAGTGGTAGCATACCATTTATTGCCCTCATAGAACGGGTCTATATTAACGTGGAGGGTAGAGTCGATGCCCTTCACCGAGTCGGTGAGGACCTGTGCCAACGAGTCGATGGCCTTCTCCTTCGCCTCATCCGAGAGCACGTCGAGGCCTAATGCTTCCACACGTGCGGTGATGTCCTGCTGGCTCTTCATGAAAGAGACGAACATGTCCTTATTGGGCAGCTCCTCAGCATAGCTCTTGGCGATGAAGCCATGAAGCATATAGTCATGCTCCACGGTGGAATGGGAGCGGATAGCCTCAAAGCCACAATGATGGTTGGTAAAGACGAGACCATCTGGACTTACGACGACACCGGAGCAATAGCCGGAGAAGTTGACAACATTGTTCTTAATGGCATCGGCATCGCTGTAGAGCGCGCTCTGCGGCAGTTCAAAACCATAGCCACGCATAGTCTGATAAACTTGCGGCGGCAGGTTGTAGAGGGTCCACATACCCTCGTCAGCAGAAGAGTTCATCGGGGCAAGAGCCATAAGGCCCAGTCCCAACGACAGCAGTGTGTGTTTTTTCATGTACATATTATTTACGGAAATGCTTACCTATAACGGGAAGTTTATCGAGGGGAAGATCCATCCTTACGGTATAACCGACATAGACAGCAAGCAATATAGTGTTGAAAATCAGAGACAGCAGCATGGGCAGATGGGCGTTGCTCCAGGTCATGACTACAAAGATGAAGATGGCCAGGACAACATATCCGGCAATATCCTTGAGCGGATAGTTGATGGGGTAATATTTCTGTCCGAAGAAATAGCTCAATACCATACTGACAGCATAGGAGACGAAACCGGCCCAAGCACAAGCCCAATAGCTGAAGTAAGGTATGAAGATGATATCGAAGACGATGAGCACTAAGGCGCCGATACCGGAGAACCAGGCTCCCCATATCGTCTTGTCGATGAGCTTATACCAGAAGCTGAGGTTGAAGAAGATACCAAACATAATCTCAGCCGCCATGACGACAGGAACAATCTCCAGACCCTCCCAGTAGCTACGGCCGATGATATACCGGATGATGTCCATATAACCTACCACGCACAAGAAAGCCAACAGGGTGAAGATGATATAGAACTTCATCACACGGGCGTAGACCTCTTTGTTGTTTTTCTCTTTGGACTGTCCGAAGACGAACGGTTCGTAGGCGTAGCGGAAAGCCTGCGTAATCATCACCATGATGGTTGCTATCTTGATGCACGCACCATAGATGCCAAGCTGTACACGGGCATCGTGGGCATTGCCATTGAAGACATACGGGAAGATAATCTGCGAAGCGCACTGATTAAGTTGGCCGGCCAGTCCCATGACAAGCAGCGGCCAGGTATAGGTGAGCATACGCTTGCAGGTTGCCTTGTCAAAGGGCTTGCCCAAGGCCTTGAGCTCACGGCCCAGGAAGAAGAGCGTGAGGACAGAACCGGAAAGCTCTATCCAAAACACCCAGACCACATCAAGGTTGAAGTTGGCGTCATAGATGCCAAAGAGGTTGACATGCATAGCTGGCAGTACGATGAGATAGAGCGACACGCCGATGATATTCACACCGATGCTCACCATCTTCAGCAATGCAAACTTCACAGGACGGTGGGCATAACGCAGATAAGCGAAAGGAATGGCCGAAAAAGCATCTATCGCCACACAGGTGCCCATAATCATGAGGTATTCAGGATGGTCGGGGTAGCCTATGGCATTGGCCACGGGATGCATGAAGATCCACAACAGCACTACAAAGAGCACGGAGGTGAAGCCCACGGTATGGAGTGTGGTGGGATAGACCTTGTTGGGATCCTCACCTGGACGGTTCATGAAGCGGAAGAAGGTCGTCTCCATGCCATAGGTCAGGATGATGATGAGAAGAGCGATGTAGGCATAGATGTTGGTGATAATACCATACTGCCCACCCGCGGCATTGAACTTCGCCGTCTCTATAGGTACGAGCAGATAGCCGATGAAACGGGCCGCAATACTGCTCAATCCGTAGATAGCCGTGTCTTTTGCAAGTGATTTTAAGTTTGCCATAAAATAAAAGTAAAAGGGTAAAAAGGTAAAGAAGTAAAAAGAGAAGGGTAAAAAGGTAAAAGGATGAGTTCACCCAACGCCAATTCCCTATTGTTTTTACGATTGCCTGTTCCCCTGTTTATTATTATGAATTGCTCTGTTGTCTCAATTTCTTTATTATATTCACCAAAGTCCCAGTTATTGTCTTGGAATCATTGATCAAAGACTCATATTGCTCAGATGTGATGAGCTGAACATCATTTAGCAAGTCCAACCAATATTGAGTTTCGCTTGCTTCTTTCAAAGCGATGCTTAATTTGTTGATGTAGTCATTATGGCTCTGTGCAAATTTACTCTCAGCGATGTTTGCTCCTATACTTGTACCGCTTCTATAGATTTGCTTTGCTATCACATATTCATGCTTTTCTTCAGTTAAGAATACATATAGTTTAACGATACGTATTGCGAATTTCCTACTTAACTCGTAGATAACATTATTTCCTACTCCCATATATCTCTTTTTTATATGCTTATTTCTTCCCTACCTTAACTTTCCCTTTTTGCTTTTTACTTTTTACTTTTTTACCTTTTTACCTTTTTACCTTTTTACCTTTTTACCTTTTTACCTTTTTACCTTTTTACCTTTTTACCTTTAGAAGAATATGTATGCGATAGCTATTGCCGCTATGACGCCGGCGAGGTCAGCGAGGAGGCCACAGGCAACAGCATGGCGTGTGTACTTGATGTTTACTGAGCCGAAATAGACGGCCAATATATAAAAGGTGGTGTCGGTGGAGCCCTGGAAGATGCAGCTCAGTCGGCCTACGAAGGAATCAGGACCATAGTTTTTCATGGCTTCCAGCATCAGACCGCGGGCACCGCTACCGGAGAGCGGCTTCATGAACGCTGTGGGAAGGGCACCGACAAAGTCAGTATTCAACCCGCATTTAGCTACAAGCCACGAGATACCATTGATAAACATGTCCATGGCTCCCGAGGCTCTGAAAACGCCGACAGCAACGAGGATGGCAACGAGATAAGGAATGATACGTACTGCAGTTTGGAAACCTTCCTTAGCTCCCTCTATGAAAGCGTCATAGACATTGATCTTCTTCAGGAAGCCTGCCACGATGAAAGTGACGATGATGGAGAGCAGGATGACATTGCCCACCACACTCGTCACCGTACCCATCGTATCCTTGTCCATATGGCTGAAACCCCAGATAACAATACCTACAAAGGCGCAGAGACTGCCGAGAATGGCAAGCATAGACGGTTGCAGAAGATTGATGCGCTGCCACAGAGACGTGACGATGATACCGAAGAGCGTGGCTACTGTCGTGGCCAAAAGAATAGGGATGAAGACATCGGTAGGTTGCTGGGCACCATAACTGGCACGGAATGCCAAGATGGTAGTCGGGATAATGGTGAGCCCCGAGGTGTTCAGCACAAGGAACATGATCATCGGATTCGTGGCCGTATCCTTCTTCGTATTCAGCTCCTGCATCTGTTGCATAGCCTTGAGCCCCGTCGGCGTGGCTGCATTGTCCAGACCGAGCATGTTACTGGCTATGTTCATAAAGATAGAGCCCATGACGGGATGCCCTTTGGGGATGTCAGGGAAGAGCTTGGTAAAGACCGGACTCAGTATCTTTGCCAACACGTTGACAGCGCCGGCTTTCTCTCCGATTTTCATGATACCCAACCACAAGGCCAGAACACCGGTAAGACCGAGAGATGTCTCAAAAGCCGTCTTAGAGGTGTCAAAGGTGGAGTCCACAATCTTTTGAAAGATAGTGGTGTCGCCCATCAGCAGTTGCACAACGGCAAAAAGAAAGGCGATGACGAAAAAGGCTATCCAAATATAATTCAGTACCATAGTGGGTGCAAAGGTACTGAATTACTTTGAGCTTTTGGGGTAGAGATTTGAGAAAACTGATGACTTTTTGCTATTTATTGACGTTCACTCGCAAACCGATGTTCAAACTGAAACTGGTCTTGCGGTCTTTATAGACATTCTCTACGCTCGAATGGTTGTCAAAATGATAGCTCACGCCCGGCTCAGCATAGACGCTGAGGGACGGTGTGAAATGGTAGGCCGCACCGACAGCCGCCTTCACGGACCACTGTGGGCGTGATTCTTTTACCTTCACATCAGCATGGTCCTCCATCGACCGCGTGCCCTTGACAAGTTTCTCTATTTCGCCGCCAGCGGTAGCATAGACTTCTGCCTTGGGAGATTGTACGAAACTATAGCTTGCCGAGAGCGGAATGCCAACATAGTGCAGGTGCTGGGTCTCCTTGGGGCAATTATCCTCGGTAAACTCGGAAGAAAGGTAGCTGTAGGTCACACCTGAGTTGATGCTCCATCGATCATTGAGCCTGTAACCTACGCTGACGCCCACCTTGACGGGCTGCTTATGGTTGGCTTTCCGCTCATGCTTTTTCGCCTCAACAAGTCCATTGCTGTTTCCCCCCGCCATGTCAAGGCTGTAGATACCATAGGGATTACCCTGTATTGCCACAGCGTCCAACGCCATCAGCTGCGGTGACATCCCGGTATCTGAGCCGCTTGCCGAACCGCCGTAATAAGCCGACATCGTCACCCCGCCACGCTTTGACGACCGACGTTTGTCAGCTGTGTAGTCGTCGGCAGCAGACAGAGGATCACGGCGATAAGACCTTTGGCGCGCTTCAGGACGTGGTGACGCCGCATTAGCCGTCGCCATGGCTACGACACTGGTACTATCCACGGAAGCGTCAGCTAACAGACTTTCTGCAGCTGGGATAGGAGATTCTAAAGTAGGATAGCCTTTTCCCGCCGTCATCCGGGCAGCCGTCTCTATTGCTTCCCGCAACGATGAAACGGGCGATTTCTGTATCTGAGAGGCCGCCATCATCGTTTGAGAAGGCTGCCGCACAGACGTTCCTGTTTGGGAAGGCTGCCTTTTGGCGACAGAGCTGTTGTCGGAAGGTAGAAGCTGCCACACCACGGGAATAGCGAGAACGGCAACAGCGGCGGCAGCAGCCAGCCAACGGTATCGCCACAGCGACACCGTACGCGATGTCCTGCCACCGGCTTCCAGACCACGACGCTGCATCTCCCGTTTGACTTCGTCGAGGAGTCCGGCGGGAGCTTTAACCTCATGGTCTGACATCAGTCGTTGTATATCTTTTGTCCAGTCGTCGTTCATAGCATTTCCTCCTTTCTCTTCCGTTTTAATATCTTTACTAACATGCTCTTAGCCCTGTGATATTGTGATGCCGATGTGTCGGGCTTGATATGGAGCATCTCTGCTATTTCTTTATGGCTCTTACCCTCTATGGCAAAGAGGTTGAAGACCGTTCGGTAGCCATCAGGCAGTTCTTGGATGGCTGCGGCTACGACATCGGCGGCCAGACCCTCGGTATTGGGCGGCTCTTCTGGGATATCAGGAACATCATCCTCGGTATCGACAAAAGACATTTTCTTCTTTGCCCGCAGAGACATCAGAGCCTCGTTGATGACGATGCGCGCCATCCAGGCTTTCAGCGACCCACGGCCACGATACTGGAAAGAACCTATCGTAGTGAATATCTTGATGAAAGCCTCCTGCAATACGTCATGCAAATCGGCTTGTTGGGGGATATAACGGAAGCCGACACCGGTGAGGTAGTCGGCATAATGGGCATACAGCACATCCATAGCACGGGAATCACCCCGCTCAAAAAGCTGAAGGATGTGCTGTTCTATGTCCATCTACTAAAAAACTATCAACTAATCTGCTATTTCTTCAGATATTTGAATTTCACACTCTTCTCTCCCGAGAAAGCATTCCATTTCAACGTTATCTCTTTATATTTCCCGTCCGTAGCAGGCAGGTCTGAGAGCCGGAAAGCGATGATTCCATCGCCAACACTGCCCTGGTAATCGCCATTGGCATCGTGGTAGAGTGTGATGGTATTGTCATCAGTCTTGACCAAGCGCAGGGCGTGTCGTGCTGCCCCACCAAAATAGGTGCGGAAGTGGAGCGTCAGATAGCCGTCCTCACAAACCGTTATCCAGTCGTTGATAATCTCCACGGGGTCAGTGCCATACACCTTGTCGGCATCGCTGACCAACGGCGACATGCCTTTCGTGCGGACAGAGTCCAACACATGCACGTCAGCGTAGAGAGTGTCACGCTTGCCGATATTGCTGATATTGCCGATATTGGCAGCGACCAAGGCACGCACCTCCTTATCGCCGAAGGGATTCGCCTTGAGGTTATTGGGGACGATGACCACGGAGTCGTTGAGCTGCATGAAGAACTGGCCGTTGGCTGGATTGGTCTTCAGCGTGACGAGAGCGTTGGCACCGGGATAAGGGTTATAAATGTAATAGTTGTCATCGTCGTCATCACACGACTGCAAACCCAGAGCAGCGACAAAAGCCACTGCAAAAAATAACATTGACTTTAAAATCTTGTTCATATCGTTTCCTTTCGCTATGACAACCGGCAACAGGCCGGATGCCGTTGGTTGTTTCTGTTATTGAAATGCGGAAAGGAAATGAACCTTGCACCGTCAGACCAACAATTTCTGCAACTCTTCAAGATTGTCAGCCACCTGGATGTAGTCTGTCCACCTGCCACGGATAAAATTGCGTTGCTGCATATCGTCGAGCATGGCAATGGTCTTGTCCCAAAAGCCGCTCATATTATACAAGACGACTTTCTTGTCGTGATAACCAATATTGTTGCTGGCCGCTATGGAGAAGATTTCATCGAGAGTACCAATACCCCCGGGTAGTGCCACACAGGCATCAGCCTGTGCCAGCATAAGGTCCTTACGGTCGCTGAGGTTGTCGCATGGTATCTCTACATCGAGATAGTCGGGACGCTGCCCGCTGTTGACAAGAATCTGAGGGATGACGCCAATAAGCATGCCACCGGCAGCATGTACGGCCTGACCGACACAACGCATCAGACCACGGTTCTGACCACCATAGACAAGGGTATGACCATTGCGGCCCATCCATGTGCCGAAAGCCTCGGCCAACTGGAAATATCCGGCATCAATATGATTGTTTGCCGAACAGAATACTGCTATCTTCATCGTATCAATATTATTATTCGGCAAAGGTAACACCAAAAAACCTAAAAAAGATGAAAAACACAGAATTTATCTGTGGCTTATAATATATAATGTGTAACTTTGCAAATAATTACATATTATATTCTATTTTTTTTGAAGACATTTGAAGAATTAGGCGTGAGCGAGCCTATCCGCCGCGCCATTGAAGAGTTAGGCTTCGAACAGCCGATGCCTGTTCAGGAGGAAGTAATCCCTTATTTACTTGGTAATGGAAACGACGTCATAGCGTTGGCACAGACCGGCACGGGCAAGACTGCCGCCTATGGCATTCCTGTCCTGCAGAAGACCGATGCCTCAAGCCATGAGACACAGGCCTTGATACTGAGCCCCACACGCGAGCTCTGCTTGCAGATTGCCGACGACCTGAACTCGTTTGCAAAATACATTCCCGGACTGCATATCATCCCCGTCTACGGCGGTGCCAGCATCGTCACACAAATTAATGAGCTACGCCACGGACCACAGATTATCGTTGCCACTCCCGGACGACTCATCGACCTCATGGAGCGCGGAAAGGTGTCTCTCGACAATATCCGCAACGTCGTCCTCGACGAAGCCGACGAGATGCTCAACATGGGATTCTCTGAGAGCATCAACACCATCTTCGAGCACGTACCGCAGGACCGTAACACCCTTCTTTTCTCGGCTACCATGAGCAAGGAGATAGAGACCATAGCAAAGAGTTATCTCCATGACTACAAGGAGATTGTTGTGGGCTCACGCAACGAGGGCGCCGAGAATGTCAACCACATCTACTATCTTGTCAATGCCAAAGACAAATACTTGGCCCTGAAGCGTATCGTGGATTTCTATCCACGTATCTACGCCATCATCTTCTGCCGCACGAAGTTAGAGACGCAGGAGGTGGCCGACAAGCTCATCAAGGACGGCTACAACGCCGAGTCGCTCCACGGCGACCTGTCGCAACAGCAGCGCGACCTGACGATGCAGAAGTTCCGTCAGCATCTTGTACAGCTCCTCGTGGCCACCGACGTCGCCGCCCGAGGCCTCGATGTCGACGACCTTACCCATGTCATCAACTACGGACTGCCCGACGATGTGGAGAACTATACCCACCGCTCAGGGCGTACGGGACGCGCGGGCAAGAAAGGCACGAGCATCTCTATCATACACACACGGGAGAAGTTCAAGGTCAGAGCCATAGAGAAAGTTATCGGCAAGGAGTTCGTCGACGGCACGCTGCCTACACCGGAAGAGATATGCAAGAAGCAACTCTTCAAGGTAATGGACGACATCATGAAAACGGACGTCGACGAAGACCTCATCGCTCCCTATATGGACGACATCAACCGCCAGTTCGAGTATATCGACAAGGAGGATATCATCAAGAAGATGGTGAGCAACACCTTCGGCCGCTTCCTGGACTACTACAAGAACGCGCCGGAGATTGTCAAGCCTTCTGCCAAGAGCCGCAGCAACGAGAGCGGGGACAGGAAACGAAGCAGCGCTCATGGAGACAGACAGCGCGGACCGCGCAAGGCTGAGAAGGGCTACCGACGGCTCTTCATCAACTTGGGCAAGGCCGACGGTTTCTATCCCGGTGAAGTGATGCAGTTTATCAACCGGCATATCCACGGGACCAAGCAGGAGATAGGACACATCGACCTGCTGCAGAAGTTTTCCTACATAGAAGTGCCTGAACGCGATGCTGAGAAAGTGATGAGCGCCATCAACGGCACACACTATAAAGGCCGTGAGGTGCGCTGCAACGATGCCGACTCCACCAAGGAGGAGAGAGGTAGAAGAAACAGCTCTACCAGGAAAGACAACGGCGGACAGAAGCGCCGCGGGCGCGACGACTGGAAAGCTCTGATGAACGGCAACTTTAAAGACGAGGAACCCGACTTCTCGGAAGAGGGATGGGCTCGACGATACCCAAAGAAGAAATAAGCTAAACTAAAATTATATCCAAACAAAACAAACAATGAAAAAGACCTTGTTTACACTTGTTGCCGCTGCTATGGCTGTACTCTCCAGCAGTGCTGCCAATGACGGCAACGTCACCTTCTCCGGCCAACTGAAGGGATTGAAGGACACCCTCATCGTGTTCTCACCTGCCGGCCAAGGAGTCCACCGCGACACCGTCCTCACCAAGGATGGTAAATTCAACTTCACCGTCAACGTCTCTAAACCGGTCACCATCTATGCCTATACCCCCGGCACCGTCCGCCGCGAGGAGTCGATCGGCTTCAGAGCCATTGCCGTACCCGGTGAGAAAGCGGAAATCAATGGCGACCTTGCTTCTGCCTTCTATTTCTCCGGAAGCAAGTTCTACCAGGAGTATAATGAGGCCGACCGCGCCAACGAAGCTGCCAGCAAGCCTATCAACGACTTTGCTAAATCTTTGGAAGACAGACTTGTAAAAGGCGAGAGCCGCGACTCCGTCATGAAAGACTATAACGCCAAAGGTCCGGCACTGCAGGAACAGGCACAGAAAGCCATGCTCGACTTCATCGCTAAACACCCTGATTCTGAGGGTGCTGCCGCCTTCATCCCCGAGCTTGGAGACCTCGATGCCATGAAGAAGGCTGCCGCCTCTCTCTCCGACAACGTCAGAAACGGACGCATGCACGACTACTATCAGAAAGCCATCGACGAAGTACAGCAGCAAGCCGACGCAGAGGCTGAAGCCGCCAAGAAGCAGGCTGCAGGTGTAGTAGCTCCCGACTTCACCCTCAACGACCTCAACGGCAAGCCTCTCGCGCTGTCAAGTCTCAAAGGAAAATATGTCGTCCTCGACTTCTGGGGCACCTGGTGCGTATGGTGTGTGCGCGGTATCCCAAAGATGAAGGAATACTACAACAAGTACAAGGGCAAGTTTGAAATCCTGTCCATCGACTGCAACGACACGCAGGAGAAATGGAAAGCCGGTGTGAAGAAATATGAGTTGCCCTGGCTGCATGTCTACCAGCCTGCCAAAGGTGACGTACAGACAACCGACCTCTACGCCATCCAGGGCTTCCCGACAAAGATTCTCATAGGCCCTGACGGCAAGATCATCAAGACCTATGTCGGCGAAGATCCCAGCTTCTACACCTTCTTAGACAAGACATTTGGGAAATAACTACAAAAAACGCTTGGCAGACCTGCCAAGCGTTTTTTGTGTTTAATCAAACGAAATCTTCTGAGGGTTGTCAGGCTTCTGGCTTATAACCCTTCGGTATGTAGTTGTAAAGACTCTTGCAGGCTTCAGCGGAGAACTGCTGGCCGCAGGCAATAACATGGTCCCACTGCTCCTCCGTGAGTCCCTGCTTTATCTCCTCACGCGTGATACCATATTTCATCAGTCCATAGATGAACCCGGCATTGAAGTTGTCACCGGCACCAATGGTGCTCACCGTCTTGGTGTTGATAACGGGATAGCTCTTGCGGAAGCCACCGTCAGCATAGAGGTGGACGGGGCTGGCACCATTAGTATAGATGAACTTCGTGCAATAGAAGCTCACTTCATTGGAATAGACTTTGTCTGGGTCTTCAAGCTTGTAGATGACCTGGAAGTCCTCACGGGAGCCACGGACAATGTCAGCATACTCCAAGTTCTCGAGATAGTTGGGCGTGATACGCATGACCTCGTCCTTATGCGACGGACGGAAGTTGACATCGTAATAGATGATGGCGCCATGAGCACGGGCATAGTCGAGGAGCCCTACAATCTGTGGACGGATGACAGGGTTGACGGCGTAGAAGGAGCCAAAGACGACGATGTCGTCAGGATGGATGTCAGGATAGACAAAGTCGAGCTGGTCATGGGGATGGTCTTTATAAAAGATGTATTCAGCGTCGTTGTTCTCGTCGAGGAAAGCCAGGGAGATAGGTGACTTAGAGTCTGGGAAAACGTTGACATTGCTGGCATCGACGCCATTATCTTTCAAAAACTTGATGATGTTCTGCCCTACCCTGTCACGGCCTGCCTCACTGATGAATGTCGTTGCCACGCCGGCACGGGCCAGCGAGATGATAGCATTGAACGTAGAACCACCGGGATAAGCCCCGATAGGCTGCTGGTTTTTGAAGATGATATCGAGAACGGTCTCACCGATTCCTATAACTTTACGCATGATGTCAGAAATATAAAGATTCCGCGTGCAAAGATATAACTTTTTACGGAACTAACAGCAAGGAAGGGGAAACATCGCAAGATTTTTGAGTAACTTTGCAATATGGAATCGATAAAATACTATACCGCGACCCTTCCCAATGGTCTTCGCGTCATCCAGCTGCCGAGTTCATCTCCCGTGACCTTCTGCGGCTACCAGATCAATGCCGGCACCCGCAACGAGCTGCCGGGAGAGGAAGGCCTCGCTCATTTCTGCGAACATGTCACCTTCAAAGGCACTGAGAAACGGAGCGCCTGGAACATCCTCAACTGCTTAGAGAGCGTAGGGGGCGACATCAACGCATATACCAACAAAGAGGATACCGTCTTCTATGCCGCTGTGCCCACGGAAGAGGTCAAGCGCGCCATCGACCTCCTCACCGACATCGTCTTCCACTCCACCTATCCGCAAAAAGAGATAGACAAAGAGGTGGAGGTCATCTGTGACGAGATAGAGAGCTATAACGACTCTCCCGCCGACCTCATCTACGACGATTTCGAAAACCTCCTCTTCCAAAACACGCCATTAGGCCATAACATCCTCGGCACCACCGAGCGCGTCCGCTCCTTCACGACTGCCGACGCCCTGCGATTCACCGGGAAATACTATCGCCCAGACAATGCCATCTTCTTCATCTATGGTGGTGGCGCTTCATCAAACAAGAAGGGTGCAGCCGTACTCAAACTGCTACACAAAGCCTTTGCCAATACCGCAAAAAAGGTTGGAGAAAAGGAGCAGAATATAGAAGAAAGGAAGGACGGAGCAATAGGAAAAATTCAGACAACAATCAACGAAGTCCCTGTCATCGAACCACATGGACCAGCAAACCGCCTTATCTTTCGGGACAAAGGCACCCATCAGGCGCACGTAATGATCGGCAGCTACGCTTACCCCATCAATGATGACCGCCGCATGACACTCTACCTGCTCAACAACATGGTCGGAGGCCCTGGCATGAACTCACGCCTGAACATCGTACTGCGAGAGCACCGAGGACTCGTATACACAGTGGAGAGCTCGATGGTAAGTTACAGTGACACAGGACTTTGGTGTACCTACCTCGGCTGCGATGCACACGATGTCAACCGCTGTCTGCACCTTGTCCACCGCGAGCTCGACCGCTTCCGCCAAGCCCCCATCACAGCTTATCGGCTGCGCGCCGCTAAAAAGCAGCTGAAAGGCCAGATTACCATCGCCTGTGACAACCGCGAGAACTTTGCCCTCGACTTCGGACGCTCCTTCCTACACTTAGGATGGGAGCGCGACATCGAAACCCTCTACCAACGTATCGATGCCATCACCATCGAGCAGATACAAGCCGTCGCCGATGACATCTTCAGTCCTGACAAACTGACGACGCTGGTATACAGATAGTTAGATTATATTGGAAGAAGCTGTCGGCAGCTCCGCCTATCCTTAGAATTCATGCGCGGCATATGCCAGGGAAGTGCGCGGCAATTGTCAACGATATCCGCGGCATATGCCAACGACATCAGTGGCATATGCCAGGGAAGTCTGTGGCATATGCCGCGCATCTTCCGGAGGGATAGATGCGCATGACAATTCTTATGGAGAAATTTATATGTTAATATATATTAAAACAATTCATCGTTTTGTCGCAGTTGGGTCACAATCTTTTGAGTATCAACCTACAATCTTCAAGTATTTGTAACACATCTTTTACCTTTTCAGCCCTCAAAAGCGCAATTCTTGTCTGCCTAAAGTTCGGAATATTCTTGAAAATAGGTGATGCGGCAAGGTGTCGGCGCGTATGCAAGATGCCACGGTATTCGTCGATACGCTCCACATTGATGCGCAACTGCTCTTCAAGGATGTCTATCTTCTCGTCAATCGTCAAGGGTGCAGCAGGTACCATATCTGCACCCTCATTATCTTTGGCAGCCTCACAGGAATTCATGTAGTCACGACATTCCTTGAAGAACCAAGGGCGTCCAAAGGTGGCGCGTCCGATCATCACGGCATCGACGCCATACTTGTCGAAGGCCTCCTCAGCACGCTCTGGGGTCGTGATGTCGCCATTGCCGATGATAGGGATATGGATGCGCGGATTCTTCTTCACCTCACCGATGAGCGTCCAGTCAGCATCGCCAGTATACATCTGCGACCGCGTGCGCCCGTGAATAGTAAGTGCCTGTATGCCACAGTCTTGCAACTGCTCGGCGAGGTCAGTAATGATATAGTGTTCCTTATCCCATCCGAGCCGCGTCTTGGCTGTGACAGGGGTATGAACAGCATCGACGACAGCCCGCGTAATCTCAAGCATGCGCGGGATATCGCGCAGGAGGCCGGCACCGGCACCCTTCCCTGCCACTTTCTTCACCGGACAGCCGAAGTTGAGGTCGATGATATCGGGATGAAAGGTTTCTACTATCTTTGCCGCCTCCACCATAGAGTCCACGTCCTTGCCGTAGATCTGAATACCCACGGGGCGCTCGTCGTCGTTGACGACCATCTTCTTCAACGTGCTGGGGATATCGCGGATGATGGCGTCAGCAGAGACAAACTCGGTATACACCATGGCAGCACCGTAACGCTTACAGAGCTTACGGAAGCCTATATCAGTGACGTCTTCCATCGGTGCAAGAAACAAAGGTCTGCTACCAAAATCTATTGTGCCTATTTTCATAATCGAGTGATGTTCATACATGACCGGTCCAGATGCCAGCCACGATGCTGTTGATGTTAAGGTGCAAAGTTACTACAATCTTCGCAAAAAGCTTACAAAAGATGGTAAGTTCCGCCCGCATAGGCTTTGACGACACCTTTCATCTCCAACTGGAAAAGCACCGCCACAACCTTTCCCACGGGTATTGCCGTCTTGACGGCAATGACATCCTGTCGCAGGTCGTTGTTCTGCCGAAGCACATCCACCACATGCTGTTCCTCCGGCGAAAGGTCAGGAAACAGCTGTCGCTCTATCCCTTGCGCCCTGGCAGCCTCCAAGGTTTTGTCATGGTCCCATCCCATAGCCTGTACGAAGTCCAGTGCCGAGGTGATGAGTCCGGCTCCACAATCGCGGATAAGATTATTACAGCCAGCACTATAGGGTGCCCCCACGGGTCCGGGAAAAGCATAGACATCGCGGCTATATTCTTTGGCGATACGCGTGGTGATGAGTCCACCGCCTTTAGCAGCACTCTCTACGAGGATAGTGGCATCACAGACACCTGCCGTGATGCGATTCCGGCGCACGAAATTCAGGCGGTCGGGTTTGCTGTGCGTCATATACTCCGTGAGGAGGCCTCCATGGTCTATCATCGTGTTGGCAATGTCGCGATGGGCTGGCGGATAGAGGGTGTCAAGACCGTGTGCCAGTACGGCTACGGTATCGAAACCATTGTCGAGCGCAGCACGGTGGGCATGGACATCGACGCCATAGGCCAGTCCGCTGACAATAAGGACATCGGGGCAGAGCGACCGAAGGTCGGCAACGAAATGGCGAATCAGGTCCTCTCCATAGCGCGTACAATGGCGCGTGCCCACGATATTGATGACATGTCGCCGGTTAAGGTCGGCGTTACCCTTGTAGAAGAGCATCAGCGGAGCGTCAGCAGCCTCCTTGAGACGGTAGGGGTAGGCATCATCATTGAGGCATAGCGGTGTGATGCCATGACTGTCATCATAAGCTAACTCCTCCTCTACCCTACCGCGCATGACATCAATGCTGTTGAGGTCCTCTAAGATACGCTGTGGGATACCAGGAAACAGCCGTCCTATCTCCTTTCTCCGTTCCACTATCGCCGTAGCGGAGCCGAGATGTCGGTAGAGCCCCACCATCACGTTGAGGTGGAAATAGCTGAGACGCGTGAGAATGGCGGTATTGATGAGTTCGGAAGAATCAGTCATCTTCAAACCTCTTTATAACAGGCAGGAAAGCATTGTCATAATCCTCACTGATACCCAACTTTCCATTGATGAGAGTGACAAGGTCGACATCAGCATGGAAGGAAAGCTTCATATCTGAGGCCCGGTAGATATCATGCTCGAAAACATAGCGCATGCCCTCTTTGCGGAGATTCATGCACGACACCATCTCGTCATCACACCGCAGTGGCACCTTGAACTTCAGTGTCATACGTGCCACAACGGCATCGACGCCTTTGTCATGGAGGTCGGAGAAACTCACTCCAAGGCTCCGCAGAAAGCGGTGGCGCGTATGCTCAGTATAATGCAGATAGTTGGCATTGTTGACGATACCTTCTATATCACACTCGTAGTCGCGTACCTCCATTCGTGTTGTAAACAGGTACTTATTCATAATGTTAAGTGTTTAATGTTGAATGTTTAATGTTGAGCGTTTAATGTTGAGTGTTTAATGTTGAGTGTTTAATGTTGAGTGTTTAATGTTGAGTGTTTAATGTTGAGTGTTTAATGTTGAGTGTTTAATGTTGAGTGCTTAATGTTGAGTGTTTAATGTTGAGTGTTTAATGTTGAATGTTTAATGTTGAGCGTTCCTCATTTAACACTAAACATTCAACACTAAACATTACGTAAGTATTCGTATCCGAACCTGCACCTCAGGCAGTCTCTCCTGTCGCAGTATTCATTCTTCAACTGTATCAGTGCCTGGCTGTCACCGGCGTTCTCCACGTCTAATCCGATATCCTTCCATGTTCTTGTAATGTGGTTATCCTCTGCTTTGAGCTGTTCCAGAAAGTCAAAAGCGCGGTCACAGAGCGTGTCGTCGAGCTTATGACGCCCAAAAGCGAAGAGGATCGGTACGACAGTATTGATAAGCAGAAGGTTGAGGGAAGCATCAGAAAGATGCTTCTCGTTGGGTTTACTCTCACAACCAAAGGCATAGTGTGTCTGCCAATAGGAAGTCACCGATGTGGACAACAGCTCTTTCACACTCTTTATATCCTTACATTCAATGAGTTGTGAGAGGCTTGCCCGCCGATGGAAATAAAGGTTGGCGAGCTGAGAGATGCGGATATGCGGGAAGTTCTGCGGGCGCAGTCTGAGGAAGCGCCAGCTATGGAAGTCTACAGGCTGCAGCGAGAACTTATGAGCCAGGAAGCGGTATTCGTTGTTCAGTCGGAAGAAATACTCGTCGGTGATAGCCGCCTGTCTATGCCGCTCAGGAATCGACAGCGGGTCGAGGAGTCCCGCCTGGCCCATGAAGAAAGCTTCTATCTGGAAGATGTCGTCGCGGTGGTGACCGACATCGTTGAGTGGAATGCTAAGCGCCCATTGCTCCATGGCTTCAGCATTGATGCCAAAGCCATAGTTGCGCGCCATGGTGACGAAATAAGCCGCCTCCCAGGAGCCCTGACAACGGTCAGCGCGCCGCTTGATATCCTCTGTTTTGCGCTCCAGCCGCTCCGTCTCCAAGGCACTCATCCACGAATGTTTGGTGAGGCGGGAGAGCGAGGGGATGATGCGGTAGCAAGGAGGATAGCTGTCGGTCTTGATGAGCTCGTCGTAGTTGTGGCGCACCTGTTCCGGGACTTGCAGCTCCATCTGCGGCGGACGGCTGCCGTCAGCAGTCTCGGCCTGGGTATCAGCAAGTCCCACAACATGAAGGATTACATTATTGAAGTGTACATCCTTCTCATGGCCATGGAGGAACCAGTCACTGGCTCTGTCGTGAATCTCTACGTTGCCCACCCACAACTGCCCGCCAATCTTCACCTTGGCGTTGAAGAAGTCGGGGCCCGCATTATGGTTGTGCAGGCCCGGGTCTATCACTTCCACCTCCTCGCCCTCAGTCGTCCTGAGGCCGTCGAGTGGGAAGAGCCGGTGTTTCCAGCAATAGTGCAACAGTTGTTCCATGGGCTTTTAATAATTAAAGCACAGCGGCATAACGTCGTATATGCTCTAAGCGGTTCATGAATGTTTTGTCTGCTTTTGCTTTTTGCATGTTATAGTCAGTTTGCATACGAAGCCATATTCCTGCGTCAATGCCTAAGGCTGCTTCCAGTAGAAGAGCGTATTCTGTTGTGACTGGGCGCTTACCGTTGAGAATTTCATTGAAGACAGTATATGAGACTCCCATTTTCTCCGCCAAGGCTTTTTGTTTGATTCCTCTTGCTTCAATCTCGTCTTTTATCATCTCTCCTGGATGAATCAAGAGTGACGATGTCATGTTGTTGGCATATAGCTTATTGTTCGTATTGCTCATATCTTTATTTGTTATAGTGATTCGACAATTCTAAAACGTTACAAATGGAAACAAGCGTATCTCCTTTTTCTTCGCTAACAGTAAACTCGACCCTATACTGGTCGTTGGCTTTGACAGAGAATCTGCCTTTCTTATCACCATGAAGAGCCTCAAAATGTAGAGACTTGATTGGAAATAAGTCTTCTATTCGTGAGGCGGTGATTAGGTATTTAGTAACGAGCATAATCTTATCTTATGATTATGCAACAAAATTAAGCAAAAGGATTGATATTCGCAAATAATCGAAGTGGTTTCTTCTGACAAATTGTTTGGGAGGGAACTCGTCGTGTCAGTCATAACTCTTGTCCTGCGGATCAGCGAGTCCCACAACATAAAGGAAATCCCGAACCGCAAGGCGCAGTCCGGGATTATTATCTTTTATCTCTAAACCATTAGCGACGGGCTTAGAAGGTATAGCCGAATCCAATATTCAGATACAGTGGATGAAGCGTATTTCTCACCGTGGTGAAGTCTTTGCGGAAGATATTGTTGAACGAATAAGAGAGATCCGCATTGACAGAGAAGTGGCGGTAGGCACGCCAAGAACCGCCTATCTGCGCCCCCCACATCCATCGGCGGAGGTCGCCGTCAAACTCATAGGCAGCACGGTTGCCGTCCTTATATTCTATTTTCTCACCCACCGGTGTATTGTTGCGGAGATAACCATCGCTAACATAACCGGAGAAGTTGCCATCAAGACGATAGGAGGCAAAGAATCCGCCACGGGCACGCCAACGGTCGTTGAAGCGATACTCCATATTTAGCGGCATGGTGAGGAATGTGCTGCTGTAGTCGACATGCACGAAACCTGTCCAATAACCCGCCACACGCTCGTTGTCGCGGATGATCTCTGTGTGATAGTTTTTCACGTCGGCATTGATTTTCATCGCTTTGTCCTCAACGCCAATCACTAAGGAAGTACCCCAGCGTCGGTCGGCATCCCACCATTTGATGACCTTTCCCTGGAGCATGGTGTTGAATCCGGGATTGTATTTGGTCACCTTACGCACCTCACGCGGCATGCCGAGAGGTGTGGCACCACCGATATTGACACCGGCATTAAGTTGCCACTCCCAACCTTTGGAGGTCATCATGCGAAGATTGCTGTCACGCTCACCGACAGCGTTCTGGGCCACAGCCGGAGCTACGAAAGCCACTGATAATAAAGTAGCTGCGAATATATTCATTATAGAAATGTTCTTCATAATTGGTTTAGAAATTGAGGTGGAACTCATCGACATAGAGAGTGCTTCCCACAGCGCCCTCAAAGGTGGCACCATCAGCACTTGACGACATGACGATAGTGATGTTATACAGTCCGTCTGCCAGCTTCTGTGGGTCGATAGTCTTACCGTTCTGAGGTTCGAAAGGCACATCGAAGTGCACCCAGTCGTTGCCTACGACATGATTCTTCACCTCAGCCTTGAGCACGATATTGGGCGATGTCAACACGGTATGTCCGTCCAGATAGGGAGCGTCTTTGGTCACCTCATAGACGAGGGCATAGATGGCGAAATCATCGGTACGTCCGGGAACCTCCACGGTACCATTCTTCTGGTCATTGAGTTTCAGGAAAGTCTTGCCCGGCTGGTATTTATAATAACCACTCAATGACTTCGGCGCTGTATTGCGTAAGGGAACACCAAAATGGGTGGAAGAGGCTGGATTCGCGACATCTATGGGTCCAAAAGAGCCCAAGAAAATGTTTCCGGCTGCCAGCGGTGCACCAAACGTGGCACCCAAAGATCCTGTAGAGAGGGTGGTTAGCTTTGCACACTTGCCACTCACACCGTCATCGACCTGACAAGTAGGATATAACGAGGCATCATTGCCAGAACCTGTCATCATCAGCGTAAACATGAAACCCGCGTTACCACTGCCCCAGTCGATAATCTGTCCAGCTACCGTCTCATAAAAGACCTGGAAAAAATTCTGCCCTTCGCTCTCGTAATAATGAACGTTGTCGAAATGAAAGTCCGAGGGCGTAGCGTTATTGACGATATTGACCGTATATGTTTTCTTCCATCTGCCGTCCTGCGAAGTCACAGTGTAAGTCTGGGGGATAGCATTGAAGACCTTGATAGTATCATCCTCATAGGTAAGAGGGTCTTGGAAGATGCTGTCGTGAGCCGTAAAGAACTGCCGCTTGGTGCCGGACGCCGGCTCTATGGTAGCGCCTTCCGTGAGTGTAAACTCTGGAGCTAAGATACTGTCGCCAGTATTGGCATAAAGAATGATATCATTATTGTTAATGACCGGGTAACGAATCAACGGAGAGTTTTCTCCGAGAGAGACACCCGTGATATCGGCCTCCGCATTGGGTGCCTCTTCCTTGATACAAGAGGTAAAGGAAGACAGCGCCACGAATGCAACAAACACGGTCTTCCCTAAGAATGTTAATCTATTCATAAATACAATCTTTTAGCAAGCGCAAAGTTACGTTTATTTCCGCTATCCGGCAATAAAACGAACAAATAAACCAATAAAAAAGCCGTGAAATAGGCGTAAAAGATAGAAATTTAATAAATAAAGTTGTTATCAATCCCCTCTTTGCCACAAAATAAGTAATTTTGCAGATGTTGCGGCAGAATAACTCCTGCAGCATAAAACGGAACGACTTATCAAAAAACATAAAATATGAAGATAGCATTAATAGGCTATGGCAAGATGGGCCACATGATAGAGCAGATAGCCCTGGAGCGTGGCCACGAGATTGTTTGCAAGATTGATATCAACAACCCTGAAGCTTTCGACAGCGCTGAGTTTGCGTCCGCCGATGTAGCCATAGAGTTCACCAACCCTACCGCCGCCTATGACAATTACCTGAAGGCTTTCAAGCATAACGTGAAAGTCGTCTCCGGCTCTACGGGATGGATGAAAGACCACAAGGCCGATGTGGAAGCACTGTGCAAGGACGGCAAGCAGACGCTTTTCTGGGCCAGCAACTTCTCTGTTGGCGTTGCCATCTTCCAGGCTGTGAACAAGAAGTTGGCCGAGATAATGAATAATTTCCCACAGTATGACGTCCGCGAGACGGAGACACATCATATCCACAAGCTCGACGCGCCCTCTGGCACCGCCATCACCCTTGCCGAGGACATCGTGGAGCGCCTCGACCGCAAGGACGGGTGGAAGCTCGGTACGACGACCTGGGACGACGGTCGTGTGGAAGGCTCTGAGGATCACAAGCCCGAGGAGCTGCTCATCAACAGCATCCGCCACGACGAGGTGCCGGGCATCCACACCATCGACTACGACTCTGAGGCCGACGAAATCACCATCACCCACAGCGCGCACTCCCGTAAGGGCTTTGCCTTAGGCGCCGTCCTCGCTGCCGAATACACCAAGGACCATACCGGCCTGCTGACGACATCGGATCTGTTCAAGTTCTAAGCTTCAAGCAATTATGATAGACAAAGAAAAAGCACAACTCAACATGAAGAAGCAGTGGCTGAAGTTCGCCGCTGCCTTCTTCTGTTATATCCTCTTTCTGATATGGGTGCAGCCCCAGACCATCTCCGGCTGGATTCTTACCATCCTCGGCGCCCTCTTCATCCTCGACGTCTATGTCACGAAGAAGGTGCGATGGCAGTGGTGGAAAGACTCCGACAGCATGGTGCGTTTCATCATGAGCTGGGTCGATGCCCTCGTCTTCGCCCTCGTCGCCGTCTACTTCATCAACCTCTTTCTCTTCCAGAACTTCGTCATCCCCTCGTCGTCCTTGGAGAAGAGTCTGCTCACCGGTGACTATCTCTTCGTCTCCAAGGTCAGCTATGGTCCCCGCATTCCCGAGACGCCGCTGACAATGCCACTGACGCAGCACACCCTGCCCATCATCAACACCAAGAGCTATATCGAGTGGCCACACTGGGACTACCGGCGCATGAAAGGCTTGGGAAAGGTGAAGCTCAACGACATTGTCGTCTTCAACTACCCTGCCGGCGACACCATCGTCACCGAGGAGCGTTACCAGTCGAGTGACTACTATGACATGGTCTACTCTTTCGGTCAGGAACTCTACCAGCAGAGCACACCCACTCCCGTCAATCCGCAGAATCTGAACCGACAAGAGCAATGGGACTACTTCAACATGCTCTATGCCTTGGGCCGCGACTACATCGTCAACCACCCCAACGACTATGGCTCCATCGACCACCGGCCTACCGACCGCCAGGAGAACTACGTCAAGCGCTGTGTGGGTCTCCCCGGCCAGACCTTGCAGATTAAGAACCGTATCGTCTACCTCGATGGCAAGCCTAACAAAGAGCCCGACAACGTGCAGTACTCCTACTACGTGAAGCTCGCCACCGACCATATCCCCGACGATGTCCTCAAAGAGCTCAACATCTCTATGGAAGACCTCACCACGCTGAACCAATTCGGCTATATGCCTTTGACAAAGCGCGCTGTGGCCTACCTCTCCAAGCGCAAGGACCTGGTGAAGAGTATCAAGCTCAACACCGACGCCGCTCCGTCCATCAGCCTCTATCCACACAATATGGTCAAGAACTGGACCGTGGACAACTACGGACCGATATGGATACCAAAGAAAGGCGCCACGGTGAAGCTGAACATGAACAATATCGCCATCTACGAGCGCCCCATCCGCGTCTATGAGGGCAATGACCTCAAGGTCAAGAACGGACAGATATATATCAACGGCCGTCTGGCACACAGCTATACCTTCAAGATGGACTACTATTGGATGATGGGCGACAACCGTCACAACAGTGCCGACTCACGCTACTGGGGCTTCGTGCCCGAAGACCATATCGTGGGCAAGCCGATCTTCATCTGGTGGAGCTCCGACCCCGACCGTAAGGGCTTCAGCGGTGTGAGATGGAACAGGCTCTTCAAGATGGTAGACAATATCAAATAATACGTGAGACAATTTCTGAAATTCTTCTTAGCGCTCTGTGTGGCCACCATGATAGTGGTGGCCATCAGAGCCTTTGCTTTCACCATATACTCCTCGCCGGTAACCATCGGCCATACGCTGCGAAGCGGTGAGAAGGTTGTGGTGAACAAGTTCTGCCGTAGCCGGGAATTTCAGAAAGGAGAACTTATCATCTTTACCGACAGCGGTGAGGCACCAGGATATGCCATCATCGGCCCGCCACAGTCGTTAGGCTTGGTCGTCGCCGTCCCAGGAGATACCATCATGGTCAGGAAGCAGCGCTACCGCATCCCTTACCGTTGCTGCGACCGCTGCCAGTGTCAGGACTGCAGACTCTATCTCGTTGATACCGGCTACGCTCAATGCCTGGTGCACAAACATCAAATCGTGGGAAAGGCCAGACGACTCTTCCACTGAATTTTCTACATTTTACTTTCCGAAACATTACTTCCCCACCCGCTTCCCTGTATTTAACTGCTTTGGGAAGCCTCAACAACTGAAAACGGAATGTCTACAGCACTACTCTCCACAACTTATTTTGGTCCCATACAGTGGTATCAGAAGCTGAACCGCTATGACACGTGTCTCATAGAGCAGCACGACCACTTTCTCAAACAGACTTACCGCAACCGCTGCGTCATTGCCACCACCCAGGGCTTGCAGGCCCTCACCGTTCCCATAGAGAGCCCGCAAGGTCAGCGCATTGACAAGACGGAGGTAAAAGATGTGCGCATCTCCGACCATGGCGACTGGCGCCATCTCCACTGGCAGGCCCTGCAGTCGGCCTATGGCGAGAGTCCGTTTTTTGAGTTCTATGCCGAAGACCTCTATCCGTTCTTTGAAAAACGGTGGGAATATCTTCTCGACTTCAACATGGCCATTACGGAGAAGATGTGCGAGCTGATAGACATACAGCCGAAGATAAAGCTGACCGCGGAATTCATTACCCCAACGGAAGAGGCAAGCGGCACAATGGAGGAAGCAAATACGACCGTAGTTGAATGTGACGAGCAGAAAGATTCCATTGCCGACTTCCGCTCCGTCATCCGGCCCAAGCATCCTCTCCCCGACCCTACCTTCACGTCTACGCTGTATTACCAGGTCTATAAGGAGAAGTATGGCTTCCAGTCCAACCTCTCCATCCTCGACCTGCTCTTCAACGAAGGCAACGAAGCGGTACTGTTTCTGTAGAACCCCAACATCTATTTTCCCATCACCGTACAGAGCTTGCGGACATCGTCTTCGAAAGTGTCACGGATGATGGCCCTATTCTTCATCTGAGAGCGGTAGTTGTAGACGGTACGTGGGGAATAGAACAATAAATTAGATATTTCCGAGCTTTCCTTCACGCCCAAGCGAATCAACGCATAGACACGCATGTCATTGGTAAGGGTGCCTTCCTCTTTGGGCCTGATCTTGGCATCCGCACGGAGCAGACCGTTGAACTCTTCCACAAAGGTGGGATAAAGGGTTAGAAACGCCTTGTCGAACTTATGATAAAACACCTCTGAGTCCTCTTCCGACAGCCGCGAAGAGTTGGAGAAAGCGAGAAGCTGCTGCACCTGGCCCGCTCTAATCTTCCGGATCACCAACGTCTGGTATTTTGCCAACCGCGTGATGAACTTATCACAGAGGTCGATGAACAGTTTCGAAAGCTCGTCACGTTTTCGATTGGTGTCTGCAAGCTGCTCGTTGAGTTTCATCAACTTCACGTTGAGCTGCTCCTGGTTCTCATAAGACACTTTCAGCTGCTGTGTCGCCTCCCGCTGACGCAGGTGGCTGTAAGCCAATTTCTTATTCTGTCGATAGAAAAGGCTGAGGAAAACAAAGAGCACGACAACAAGGACGGAAATAACGATAATGGTAATCTTCAGGTCATGGTTCTGTCTGTTCATAGCACCCTGATAATGGTTGATGATGGTAGGCAGGTTGTGCGACACCTCTAAGATACGCAGACGGCTGTTATAGAGCTTGGCATCGCTAAGCGCTTCCAAGATATACCGCTGCGCCCGTCTGATGTCGCCCTGTCCTCGCTTGTAAAAAAGAATGGCCAACTTCTGCAAAGCCAGGTTATCATTGATGAGGGACTTGGCATCACTAATAGCCGCCTTAATCATATACTCCTCATAAAGGAGCTCACTCTTACTCCCAAAGCATTGTTTATAGTTCTGCGCCAGCACATAACACGCCATAGCATGAATGCGGGTACCTTCTTTGGTCGATGCCACAGCCTTCTTATAGTAGTACCTTGCCAAAGTCAGGTCGTGCTTGACAAACTTCGCCAAGTCGCCAAGATAATAATAACGCAGTCCCTTGTCATGGGGCAGATACTTCATAGACTTTTGCAGACAGCTATAAGAGAATGCCCGATAGGAAGGACTGTAGTCGTCATCATAACAATACTCTGCAAGATTGCGGTAGAGGTCAAAAAGGGCAATATAATAACTGAAGCGCAAGGATGGTTCGAGACGATGGTAGTCGATGGCACTGGCCAACCGCTCGGCCTCAGAATAAAGGCCAGCGATAGAGAGCAGCTCCACCTTGCGGATAGAGAATAACTGAATATAATAGGTATCGTTGTCCTTCCTTGCCAATGCCAGTCCACGTTTCAAATAGAACGCCGCCGAATCATAACTATAGACATGATACTCTGTATAGAGGTCGTCATAAACTCTTAGCGCTCTGTCATCATCAGGAGCTTTGGCCAGACTGCTTCTCAGCAAGCTTATCGTGTGCATCTTCTGCTTCTTTGCCTCCGACTTTGCCGACAGCGCACTGTCAAGCCTCAACAGCAGCCATCTATTGTCAGCGTGGACAAAGGAAGGCAGGAGAAACAGAAAAAGAATAAGTTGAAATCGGTTCATAAAGCAGATCGTTTGTTTTCTTGCGCAAAATTACAACTTTTCCGTAAATAACACCATTGTACCTCAACATTTTTTCAGAATTGTAAAATCCGTTGGTTCCCAATGACATATCTCTTCGTAATAATATTGTATTGTACTTACTACCTTTGCAGGCAGAATACCAAAGCACTTTTTTGCTATTTTTGCACGTGGAAAAGCAAAGCTTCTACAATGTCATACAGCACACACTAACATAATTATAATAACAACTAAATTAAATCAAAAATGAAAAGTTTACTAAAAGGGCTCCTTCTTCTGCCTCTTGCCGCCACGGTCTTCGCCTCCTGCGACATGGACGACAAAGCTGATGAAGCTGTCCCCCGCCTAAGCATCAGCCAGGTCAACTACGAAATGGCGTTCCCCGGAACGCTGAAAGACGGTACCGAGGCCACTGTGCGCGTCATCGCCAACAAGGGCTACCAGATTAGCAGTGACCAATCCTGGCTCACCGTTGACAAGCCTACGGGCAGCGGTATGACCGATGTCACCATTCTCTGCGACAGCAACAAGACAGGTGCCGAGCGCACCGGAACACTGACCATTACCAGCTACAACCTCCAGGAACAGGTTCATGTCACCCAGACTCTTTATGACCCGTCAGCCATCACCGAACCACGCACCTTCTTCAGCGACGACTTCTCCTGGACTTTGCCTATTGCCGATGCCAACGATCTGAAAGACCCTGTCGGTGATGCTGCAGGCGGTTACACGCGTATGCAGATTACTGACGAAAAGGTAAAAGATGCCTGGGCCGCAACAGGGCTCACCGACTGGTATATAACGACGCAGAAGCCAGACGGCGCCAACAAGATATACATCCAGAAAGGATACATCTTTTTCAATTCCAACAGCTATTTCAACACCGGTATCATCCTGCCTGCATTAAAAGATGTCAAAGCGGGCGAAGAAATCCACGCCGAACTCTCCTTCTCTGCCGTCCCCAACATCGGGAAGAACGGTCCCGACGACGTGCCCCTGGTCGTGGAAATCACTGACGGACCCGGAACCATCAATGGACAGAGAAGTGTTGAGCAGACATTAACCAACACTACGTGGGCCGACTTCACATTTACACTCGACGGTATCACCGCTGATACGCGCATCGCTATACACACCAACGCTCCATCTTCACAGCACTATTGCCGCTGGTATCTTGACAATCTACTACTCAAAGAACAGAAATAAACATGAAAACTCATCTGATTAGGACCCTCATTCTCTCGTTGACCTTCACGGCCTTTGCCTCCTGCCGCGATGAGTCCGACGTGGATCCCTATTTTTCTGCCTCGGAGGCCGACATCGAGCTGCAGGCCAACGGCCTCTCCTCAGACGGGCAACCCGGCGAATTTTCCTTAGGCGCCAACGAAAGTTGGACGGTGACCGACAAGCCCGAATGGGTCAGCATCAACCATATAGGTGGCGACCGCGGCCGGTTCACGATGTATGTCACCGCCACCCAGAACCCTACGGCTGACGACCGCCGCGGCTATATCGAGCTGGAGCTGGCCAACGGCAAGCCCGAGCAAGTCTCCGTATTCCAGCACCATGTGGCCGAAGCCCTCAGCGTGAGCAAAACTTCCATCAGCGCCGACATTCTTGGACGGGAGTCGGGAGCAGCGCCGCTGTTGAAGGTGAAGTCCAACTACGCCTGGACCCTTACCCCGGCCCAAGACGCTTCATGGATAAAGCCGTCACTAACAGAAGGAGAGGCCGGTGAAGCCGACATCACCCTCAACATAGAAGCCAATGACACCAAGGCACCACGAACAGGCATGCTGACGTTTGCGTCCGGACATAAGTCCATAGAGATCACCGTATCGCAGGATGCTACCGCCTTCACCTCTGTCTCCACCAGCACAATAAGCTTCAGCAAAGCCGGTGATGTCACCGACAAGGGCGACAGAGCCGAACTGACTTTCCATGCCTTAGAACCTTGGAGAGTAAGGGCAAACCCCGACTGGCTGACACTGACGCCCAAGGAAGGCCAGGCTGGTGCCGCCACCCTCTCCCTGAAGGCTACGCCAAACACAACGGGCGCTGACAGAACCGGCACAGTGACCATCACCTCTGCCCACGGCGTGGAGCAGACGTTAGCCGTGTCACAGACGGCAAGCGGCACCAAGCCCCTCGACGGAGAGAGCGTAGGACACGTCTATTTCGAAGAGTCTTTCGACTGGGCCCGCACCTATGCGCTCTCCCATGCAGGCGAATGCCAGGACCAGGTAGGTTCCGTCGACGGCAGCGAGGGTAAAAGCGTGCGACTCGACAAGGATAAAACACTTAGTACAGATTTTGAAAAAAGACTCTTAGCCGTCAACGCTTCCAGCAATCCCATCTATGTCTGCAAGGGATATATCAAGATAGGCCGCGGCAATACACAAGGTGGCGTCATCCTCAAGCCGCTGAGTATCCAGAGCGGACACTCCGCCAACGTGGAAGTGAGCTTCAGCATGGCCGACAACAAGACCGACAAAACCACCATCGTCGTAGAGATTAAAGGCGACGGGCAGATAGCAGACGGTCAGAACGGTTCGCTAAGCGAGCTCTTCACACCGATCCGCAACACCGACAACGACAAGGCCTGGCAGTGGTCCAAGGGTGCCGTAAAGATAATGGGCGTCACAAAGGATACGCAGATTATCATCCGCTCCTCACAACAGAATACAAAAGGCTATTACCGTTGGTTCCTTGACAATATCAAGGTGACCAGAACAAAATAAGAAAGACAGATGAACCACAAGAATCATTTTCGCAAAGCAGCGTTAGGCGGCATGCTCCTCTTCACAGTAGGAGCCTGGGCCGGAACGCCAGTCAAAATAACAGGTACTGTAAAGGATACCAACGGTGAGCCGCTCATCGGTGCTACCGTAGCTATCCCCGGCTCCTCAACGGGAGCCGTCACCGATGTCGACGGCAACTTCACGCTCACCGTAGACCCCGACAAGGAGCTCACCGTTTCCTATATAGGCTACACCTCGAAGAAAGTGCGGCCAGGCAATGACCGCATGCTGACCATCGTCCTCAACACCGACCAGCAGACGCTCTCCGATGTCGTGGTCGTAGGTTATGGCACCATGGAGAAGAAACGTGTCACATCAAGTATCACCTCCATCAAAGGTGACGACCTCGTGGCCGGTCTCGGCGGCTCCACGATAGCCACAGCCCTCCAGGGCAAGGTCAGCGGCCTCACCATCTCCGGCTCCTCATCACCTAACTCCTCCAATGGGTACCAGCTTCGCGGCGTGTCGTCTATCAACGCCGGGCAAGGACCCCTGGTCGTCATCGACGGTGTGCCGGGCGGTGACCTTCGCATGATTAACCAAGAAGACATCCAGTCCATTGACGTGCTGAAAGATGCCTCAGCAGGAGCCATCTACGGCACACGTGCCGCTGCCGGCGTCATCCTCGTCACCACCAAGCAGGCCCAGGAAGGCAAGGTTCATGCCACCTGGACTACAGAGCTCTCCACAGAGACGGTGAGAAAGAGTCTTGACCTGCTCTCGTCGAAAGAATATATCGAGTACGGCATCGGCCAGGACTATGGCTACGACACTGACTGGTACCGCCAGCTCGTCGACGACGGTCAGCTCTCCCAGCACCACTCCCTCTCACTCTCGGGAGGCAGCAAAGCCCTGCAAGTCTACACCTCTCTGACGTACAGTGATCAAAAGGGTATTGTCATCGGCGATGCCCGCACCGACTACTCCGGGCGCATGAACGTCAAATATAAGATGTTTGACGGCAAGGCAGAGTTAACCTTCAACGCCCAATACCGAGAGGCCGACCGTGACCGCCGCAACGGCTCCTACACTTTCGAGCAGGCCATCTCCCTCAACCCCACCATTCCACTCATGGACCCCAACAACCCATCGCAATATAATGTCACAGCCTTGGGCGTCGGCGGCACGACGTGGAACCCTGTCGCCGACATCAAATACAAGGACTATAACGGCATCGACAAATGGCTGCAGGCCGACGCCACACTGAAGATACACATCTGGGACGGTCTCTCCGTCCAGGGCACTATGGGTATCGACCACCGCAACTATCAGCTCACGCAGTATCTCCACCAGAACCACCGCGATATGGTGGCAGCCAGCAAGCGCGGACGTGCCACCCACTCCTTCGACAAGACTTATAACAAGAGCTTTGAGGCCTATGCCTCCTATCTCCGCGACTTCGGACTGCACTCCGTCAACGCTGTAGCAGGCTGGAGCTTCTACCAGACCGGTGGCGAGTCGTTCAGCATGACCAACAGCAACTTCACCGTCGACGGTATCGGTCCCTGGGATATGGCTGCCGGCACCGACCTCAGCGACGGTCAGGCTTCGATGTCTTCCAACAAGGACCCACGCGAGCGCCTGATGTCATTCTTCGCCCGTGGCAACTACAGCTACGATGACAAATACATGGGCACTGTCTCCTTCCGCCACGAAGGCAGCTCTAAGTTCGGACCCAACCACCGGTGGGGTAACTTCTGGGCCGTCTCCGGTGGCTGGCGTATCAGCAAGGAGCAGTTTATGAAATCCCTGACATGGCTCAACGACCTGAAGCTGCGTGTCGGCTATGGTGTTACTGGTAACAACGACTTCGGCTCCGGCTACACCGTACGCACCTACAAGAGCAACGACATGTGGCCTACCAACGGCATCTGGCAGCCCGCCTACGGCTCCGCCCGGAATATCAACCCCGACCTGAAATGGGAGGAGAAGAAAGAGTGGGACTTTGGTATCGACTTCAGCGTCCTCAACAACCGGCTGTCGGGAAAATTCGACTGGTATCGCCGCCGTGTCGACGACATGCTCTTCGAGGTCCCCGCACCCACGCCTCCTATGGTCTACGAGACTATCATGCAAAACGTGGGCTCACTGACCAACAAAGGCTGGGAGTTTGAACTCAACGGACATATCATCAAGTCGAAGGATTTCAACTATCATTCCACCATTCGTCTGAGCCATAACAGCTCGAAGATAGACAATCTCGGCGACACCAACTCCTATCTCTACGGCGGTTCCTTCCCCATGTCCATGGGCTATGCCACCAAGCTCGTCAACGGCTCGAAGATAGGACAGTTCTGGCTCTTTAAATATGCCGGCCTTGACGACGAAGGCAAGTGGCTCATCTATGACAAGGACAACAATGTGGTACCCGCCAAAGGCAACACCACCGATGCCAACAAACACTATGTGGGCAATGCCATTCCAAAGCTCATCGCCTCCTGGGACCACACCTTCCAGTACAAGAATCTGGACTTGGGCGTCTACCTGCGTGCCTGGCTCGACTTCGATGTCTTCTCGCAGCCCAACATGTACTTTGGTCTGAAGAGTGCCTCTGGGGAGAATGTGCTACGCATCGCCTATACCGACAACAAGAATATCGACGACAACCGCATCCTCACCGACTACTTCCTCTCCGACGGTTCTTTCCTGAAGATTGACGCCGTGACCTTGGGTTACACACTGAATGTGGCCAAGTTGACTAAATATCTGTCCAAGGCCCGCTTCTATTTCACCGTCAGAGACCTGGCCATGTTTACCCGCTATCAGGGCTATAACCCTGAGGTCAGCATCAACGGCCTTGAGCCCGGCTTCGAATATCTGCGCTCCACGTCCTCACTCTATCCCCAGACGATACACTGGACCATGGGCGTGCAACTTAACTTCTAATTTCACAAAGCAATATCCATCATGAAAATCAAATATGCTGTTATGGCTTTGGTAGGCGCTGCCGCTCTGACATCATGCGACCTCAACGAGGAATTCTACTCCAGCGTCACGCCAGAAACCTTCATCACCTCCAAAGAGAACACCTACGCTATCCTGGCGCGCCCGTTCACCCACTGGAAATGGTATCTCGGCGCTGACCGCTGGATGCTCCAGGAGCTCACCACCGACGAGATGGTATGCCCGGCACGTGGCAAAGACTTCTACAATGGCGGCGAATATGTCCGGCTTCATGAGTTCACTTGGACACCTACCGACCGCTGGATAAAGGGTACCTATGAAGGAACCACAGAGGCCATCGCACGCACCTTAGAGGCTAAGGCCGACTTAGAGGCCGTAGACTATACGAAGATAGGCATGACCGAGGCCGACAAGGCCGACAACATCAACCAGCTCAACGCCCTTTTGGCTTGGTTTTATATGCGTGGCCTCGACTTCTTTGGCGGCATGCCCATCTACCACTCCAACAACGACGCAGTGGTGGGACGCTCCACAGCCAAGGAGACCTACGACTACATCGAGTCGCTGCTCAAGACTGCCATCCCCAACCTCAAGCAGAAGACACAGCTCGGAGCATCAGAAGAGGGGTATATCAAGCAGGGAGCCGCTGCCGCGATGCTCGCTGAACTTTACTTCAATGCAAAGAGCTATATCGGTGAGGACCATTTCGACGAATGCGCACAAATCTGCCAAGACATCATCGACGGCAAATATGGTGCCTACAAACTCGACAATACCTGGTATGGCCCCTTCTGCTTCGACAACGACAAGAGTCCGGAAGCCATGTGGAATGTTCCTTCGCAGAATGCAAAGCTGGAATACAACTGGTACTACCGTTACTTCTACCATTACAATGCGGATAAGTATTTCAACATTTCCTTCCCGGCCTCCACATGGAACGGCTTCGGTCTGGCTCCTTCCAAAGAGAGTGCCACAAGCGGTGTCTATGACTTCAAACTCGGCAATCCTTATGCCAAATTCAACGACAAAGACCTGCGCAAGAAGCCTTATGTCTATGAAGGCAACGGCAAATACCAAGGCATGTTCCTCGTAGGCAAGCAGGTCAACCCCTACACGGGTGAGAAAGATATGGGTACATCGATGCAGGCCGGCAAGGTCATCGACCTCGTAGACTATGTCAACGCCGGCAACAAAGGCTCCAACTACATCAATGCTGACGAGAACAGCTGCATCCGTCTTGTCAAGCTCCCCATCCCCAACAAGGACGACCAGACAAAGCTCTGGGACCCTGACTGGCCTGCCATGCGCCTGACGGAAGTCTACTACATGCTGGCAGAATGCAAATGGCGTAAAGGTGACGGAGCCGGTGCGGCCAAACTCATCAACCAGGTGCGCAAGCGCAACTTCGAGAATGGCAATGACCCCGACCCGGTACCAGACAACTTTGACGTCTACCGCCTTGCTGACGAGTGGATGATAGAGTTTCTCGGCGAGGGCCGTCGCCGCACCGACCTCATACGCCTCGGACTGTGGACAACGGAGGACTGGTGGGTACATAAAGCCACCAACGATGACGACAAGAAGCTCTTCCCCATACCCGCACAAGACATACAAGCCAACCCACTGCTGAAACAAAATCCAGGATACTAAAATATCATGACAACAATGAAGAAGTCAATATTATTATTTTTCATGGCCTTTGGCCTGCTCGCCTTTGGCCAGAGCTGCTCTGAAGAGAAGATAGCCGTCCGTCAGGGAGCTGAAGACAACGAATTGACCCTGAAGCACAATCCCGGCATGAACCTCGTCGGGCGTGTCACCGTCGACGGTCAGCCGCGCCAGGGCGTAGCCGTCAGCGACGGCGTCAGCGTCGTGCTCACCGATGCCAACGGCGAATACCAGATGCGCTCGTCGGCTCTGTCAGAATATGTCTATGTCTCCGTCCCTGCCGACTGCCAGATGCCTGTGCAAAACGGCATACCCTATTTCTATCGGAAGATAGATTTCTCCGACAGCCATATCATCCAGCGTGACTTCAAGCTCACGTCGAAGTCTGTCAATGACAGCTTCAAGCTCCTCGCCCTCGCCGACGTACAGATAGGCACCGAGCACGACGACGCGCTCTGCGAGCCGCTTATGGACAGCATCGCCAAGTACAGCAACAACGACAAAGATATCGTGCTGGGCATGAATTTGGGCGATATTGTGTGGAACAAACCCGCACAGTATACCAACTACAAGCAGTATATCGGCAAAATAAACGTCCCTGTGCTCAACGTCATCGGCAACCACGACCACAATGAGAGTGTAGCCAACGACTCCCTCGCCGTACAGGAATACCGCGACGCCTTAGGTCCCACCTACTACAGCTACAACATCGGACAATGGCATGTGGTAGCCCTTGACGACGTCATCAAAAATGGTCCAAAGCGTAACGACTACTCCAGCGGTATCAACGCCACACAGCTCGCTTGGCTCAAGCAGGACCTTGCCAATGTCGACAAGAGCAAGAGTATCCTCATCGGACTGCATATCCCCAGCAGCCGCCGCAACAACCCTGGTAACCACCTCTCCGACCGCGATGCCCTCTACGACCTGGTGAAGGACTTCCACCGCACCGTCATCCTCTCCGGGCACACCCACAACAACTTCACCACCGACATCGCACCGAACATCCGCGAATATACCTTAGGGTCTGTGATGGGTGCCTACTGGAATGAATACAACGGAGTGGGTATCTGCAACGACGGTTCACCTCGCGGCTTTGCCGTGCTGAGCTTCAAGGGCAACGAGCTCGCCGACGAATACTACAAAGGTGAGGAATATCCCAAGAGCTACCAGATAAAGATTTATCCGCCTGCTGAGGCCACCTTCCGCTGGGGCCGTGTCAGCGGCGCCATCGCCATACCGGCCGACGCCGTACCACAGAGAGTGGACAACAGCACCGTGCTCATCAATATCTTTAACTGGAACAAGGACTGGACAGTGACGCTCTCTGAGGACGGCGGAGAAGCTCAGCAGCTCATAGAGAATGTCACCTGCCTCGACCCTGAGGCCGTGAAGACACTGCAAGGTGAGAACGCATGGGAATACCGATCCAATGCAGAACCAGAGGTGCATAACGACCACAACTTTCTCTATACACCAAAGTCTAAGGATTGGAAGACGATTACAGTCACTGCCACTGATGCCTTCGGCAACAAATACACAGAAACACTAAAGAGATAATTCTTTCATGCACGAACCGAGGTACGTCTCCATGGCAATGGGCTGTGGGGGCGTACTCTCTTCACAACCTTCACAACAATATAAGCACGTCATAAAATTAACATATTATGCATAATATCAGAACATTGCTTCTTTCCACCCTTGTTGCCTTCGCACTGACGGCCAGCGCCCAGACAAAAGTTATCGCCCACCGCGGCTATTGGGACTGTCCGGGCAGCGCTCAGAACTCTATCACCTCCCTGCAGCTCGCCGACAAGATAGGCTGCTACGGTTCGGAATTTGATGTCCACCTCACCAGCGACAACGTCATCGTCGTACACCACGACCCCACCGTGGACAAGACTCCTATCCAGACTTCTCCCTATAAAGCCATCAAGAAGGCCACACTGAAGAATGGGGAGCATGTGCCCACCCTGGAGCAGTATCTCAAAGCCGGACAGAAACTCTCGACAAAGCTCATCCTCGAAATCAAGAAGCAGAAAGTGGCAAGCCATGAAGACAGTCTCGTCGATGAGACGGTAGCAATGGTAAAGAAATACGGCCTCCAGGACCGCACGGAATATATCTCCTTCAGCGGCAGAGCCTGTGAGCGCCTCCACGCCATAGCTCCCAATGCCAAGGTCTACTACCTCAACGGCGACTGGGCCCCGCAGACCATTAAGGACAAAGGCCTCAGCGGTATCGACTACGACGGCAAGGTCCTCGCCTTGCACCCGGAATGGATAAAGCAGTGCCACGACCTTGGACTCGCCGTCAACGTCTGGACCATCAATGATCTCAACGATATCAACGGATTCATCAAGGAAGGTGTCGACTTCATCACGACCAATAAACCCGTTGAAGCACTGAAGCTCGCAAGACCATTAGACCGTTGACAGCCTGTCGGGAAACAACAATCACATTTTCAGACAACACATTTCAAAACTGATACCATGAAAATAAAAAAACATCTTTTCTCGCTCTTCCTGACGCTTCTCCCCGTCATGAGCGCCTCAGCCCAGACCAGTAAAGGACCGGCATGGCTCAGCAACGCCGTATTCTATCAAATCTATCCGTCGTCATATATGGACACTGACGGCAATGGCATCGGCGACCTGCCCGGCATCACCTCCAAGCTGGATTATATCAAGTCGCTTGGTGTCAACGCCATCTGGATGAACCCCATCTTTGTCTCGGGATGGTTCGATGGCGGCTATGATGTCATCGACTTCTACAAAGTGGACCCGCGCTTCGGCACCAACGACGACCTGGTGACCCTTGTCCGTGAGGCACACAAGCGCGGTATGAAGGTTATCCTCGACCTCGTAGCCGGACACAGCAGCTCCAAGAGCGAGTGGTTCAGACAGAGCGCAACAGGCGGTCGCAACGACCGATACGCCGACTACTACATCTGGAGTGACTCCATCTCGGAGAAAGACATGCAGGATATCGCCTTGCGCAATCAGGAGCCAGACCCCGAGGTGAGCAAGCGCGGTCTGTGGGTAGAGGCCGACGCCAAGCGCGGTAGATATTATCAGAAGAACTACTATATCTGCCAGCCGGCACTGAACTACGGCTACGCCCATCCCGATCCCTCTCACCCCTGGGAGCAGGCCATGGACGCCCCTGGACCGATGGCTGTGCGCCGGGAGCTGAAGAACATCATGGCGTTCTGGTATGACAAAGGTGTCGACGGCTTCCGTGTCGATATGGCAGCCTCGCTCGTCAAAGGCGACCCTGACAAGAAGGGTGTCATGGCACTGTGGCACGACATGAAGGAGTGGCAGAGCAAAAACTATCCGCAGTGCATACTCGTCTCGGAATGGAGCAACCCCGTGCAGTCGCTCAATGCCGGATTCAACATAGACTTCGAGATTCACCTCGCCACGAAAGTCTACAACACCCTTTTCTTCGCCAGCGACGACCCATGGGGCAAGAAAGGCAAAGAGTGCTATTTCGACGAGCGCGGCTGTGGCAGTTTGAAGTATTTCATGGACACCTACGGCGAGGCCTATCGTGAGACCGCTGACGAAGGATATATCACCTTCCCCACGGCCAACCACGACTTCCAACGTCTGCGCACAGGCCGCCGCAACAGCCTCAGCCAGCTCAAGGTAGCCATGACTTTCTGCCTGACCATGCCCGGAGTGCCCTTCATCTATTATGGTGACGAGATAGGCATGCGCTACCAGCCCGGTCTGAAGCCCAAGGAGGGCAGCCGCGAGCGCTCGGGCACCCGCACGCCCATGCAGTGGACCAAGGGCCACAACGCCGGGTTCTCAACATGTCCGGCTGACAGTCTCTACTTCCCCGTCAATACCGAGGGAGGCAGCATCTCCGTCGAGGCCGAGGACAAAGACAGCCACTCCATGCTCAACTTCGTCAGAAGCGTACTCCACCTCCGCAAATCGTCCAAAGCCCTGGGCAACGACGGCTCCTGGACCCTCGTGAGCGATGTCAACAAGCCTTATCCGATGATTTACAAGCGCTCCTACGGCGATGAAACCTATGTCGTAGCCCTGAACCCGGCAGCGCGCAAGGTATCAGCCGACATCAGCCATATCGGAAAAGGCAAGGCGCTGATGGTTTCGGGAAAGGCTGACTATAAGACTGGTAAAGCCACCGACACCGTCAACCTTGGAGCAACCTCTGCTGCCATATTCAGAATCAAGTAAAGAGAAAGTGTAACATGTAACATTTCCTTCCACCTCTTCATCGCTGCTGCCCTAAAACGCGGCAGGAAAAGCCTGCCAGCAATTATTTATGGCACCCTAAACGCGGTGGAATGAGCCCGCCATCAATAATTTGAGGGACGCTACTTCCGTATGTTATGACGAAAGCCAGCGTCCCTCTTTATGCTATTCCATAATTTGTGCAACGAATCAGCATTAGTCTTTTTCTACATTACCGCAGCCACGAGATAGAGCACGATAGGTATGGTGACGAAGGCGATGCCGATGAAATCGATGACAACACCGGTCTTTATCATCTTGGTGATGGGCACATAGCCCGACGCATAGACGATGGCGTTAGGCGGTGTGGAGACCGGGAGCATGAAGCCCAAGGATGCCGACAGCGCTACACCGACAGCAACAGGCACCGGCGAGAACCCAGCGGCCACGGCGGCACCGATAGCCAACGGCCCCACCATATTGGTGGCTGCCGTGTGAGAGGTGAGCTCCGACATGAGCAGTGAGACAATGCAGAACACAGCCACAAGGGTGAGCTCCGACGGATTGCCACCCATCCACGCCACGATATTATCGCCTATCCACTGCGAGAGCCCCGTGGAATACATCATGCCGCCCATGGCCAGCCCGCCGCCGAAGAGCAGAAGCGTGCCCCACTCTACACCCTCCACGGCCTGCCGCCACGTGATGACGCTGCGACGCTTGCCCTGGGCAGTGGTGCCACCGGGAAGGAAGAAGAGCACCAGCGCGCCTATCATGGCCGCGATAGCCTCCGGGAAGAGCCGGTTGTAAGTCTTCAGTACCGGACTGCCGTTGCTCAAGATGATGCTCAGCACACCCGGCGTTATCCACAGCACCACAGCGATGAGGAATCCCACCATGGTGTTCTTCTGCGCCAAGGTCCAGCGGCCGAGCGCCTTGCGCTTCTCCTCCACAAACTCGTGGGCGCCCTCGATACGCTTCACGTCGGCGGGGAACATACGGCTGAGGATGACATAAGCAATGACAAAATAGACAATCATTGCCACAAAGCCCCATATCATCCATTGGAAGAAACCGATATTGATATGGCAGAGCTCGTCGAGGAATCCGAGCATGATGATATTGGGTGGCGTGCCGATAGGAGTGAGCACCCCGCCGATGGAACAGGCATAGGCCGTCATGAGCATCAGACCCGTGGCATATTTGTAGGTCTTCAGACTGATGACCTTGCCCTTGGCAGCCATCATCTCGCGGATAGCCTCCAAGAGTCCGAGGGCGATGGGAAACATCATGGCTGCCGTGGCCGTGTTGCTAATCCATCCGGAGCAGAGCATGCAGGCCAGTCCCACGGCAAAGAAGATGCGCCGCGGGTTGTCGCCGACCCACCGCATGGAGACGATGCCATAGCTGATACGCTTGTCGATACCATTGACCATCATGGCCTTGGCAATGATAAATCCGCCCATGAAGAGGAAGATGGTAGGGTTGGCGAAGGCGGCAAAGGCCTCCTTCATCTTCACCACGTCAAAGACGACGCAGAGAGTAGGGCCCAGGAGCGAGGTAACGGGGATAGGCACCGGTTCCGTTATCCACCACAGGGCGACAAGGGTCATGATGGCCAAGAGCTTATGGCCTTCTACACTCAGGCTCCCGATAGGCGTGAGCCAGACTAAGAGCGCACAGATGGGACCGCAGACGGCTCCGATAAGACGGCGACGACGGTCAAACTTGGAGTTTCTCTCTGCTTCTTCAATAGCAGCGAGATCAGGGTTGGGTGTTGCCATAAATTGAGGTTCTTAGGTTTGGTTGCAAATTTAGGGAAAAGAAATGATATGGCAAAGAAGAAATGAGAAAAAAATTGACCGCCGTCAAGCGAGTTGACCGCTGTCAAGAAAGCGAGTATAAACAACACTTTCATGGTCTGAAAATTTGTGAAATCAGCAAATGGCAGTAACTTTGCAGTGCAATTAAGCAAGAAAGCTATCAGCAAAGGCTGAAGCATGATTTTATTAAAGAGAAAATTAGAAAGGATAACAATTATGATGACAGTAAGCACTTTTATAGCAACAACAGCCCTGATGTTCGGTCTTATCTCACTCGTTGCCGTACACATGGGTAAGAATATCGAAGCATAAGAAGATTTGAGAGAATAAAAGAGAAGCATAGAACAATATAGAAAGCCGTGAACGGAGCGTGAGCCCCTTTCACGGCTTTTTTTATGAGTTTTTATAACCTTTATCTCATTGAATTGGAAAGAATTGCGTAAATTTGCAAATTAAATCGTAAATTCTGAAATATCAAAGATAATATATAATGGCAGTAGAAATTAAGAAAGTAGAGAGCAAAAAGGACCTGAAGAAGTTTATCGACTTCCATTACGACCTCTATGCCGGCAATCCCTACGATGCCCCGACCCTCTTCCTCGACGAAATGAACACGCTGAGCCCTGACAAAAATGTAGCCTTCGACTTCTGCGAGGCTGCCTACTTCCTCGCCTACAAGGACGGGAAGATAGCGGGCCGTATCGCCGCCATCATCAACAAACGAGCCAACGAGAAGTTTGGCAAGCAGGACCTCCGCTTTGGATGGATCGATTTCATCGATGACCTCGAAGTTTCCAAAGCCCTCTTCAAGGCTGCCGAAGACTGGGGACGCGCCAAGGGCATGACGTCTATCGTAGGCCCCTTGGGCTTCACCGACCTCGACCCCGAGGGCATGCTCATCATGGGCTTCGACAAGCTCAACACCATGGAGACGATATACAACTACGACTACTATCCCAAGCACATGGAGGCCATGGGCGGATGGGAGAAGGACAACGACTACGTGGAGTACTATCTCCCCATGCCCGACAAGGTGCCGGAGAAGTTCGCTAAACTCTCACAGCTTATCGAGAAACGCTACAATCTTCATGTGAAGAAGATTACAAAAAAAGATATTCATAACGGATATGCGCATCAAGTCTTCCACCTCATCAACGAGACTTACAAGGATCTCTACGGCTTCGTGGAGCTCACCGACAGGCAGATAGACCAGTATGTGAAGTCGTACATGCCCATGCTCGACATGAACCTCATCACGGTCATCGTCGACGGCAACAAGAACGACGCCATCGCCGGTGTGGGTATCAGCATCCCCTCTATGGCCCGCGCCATGCAGAAATGCCACCGCGGACGCCTCCTGCCCTTTGGCTGGTGGCATGTCCTCAGGGCGCTGAAATGGCATAAGACGGAGGGTGTGGACCTCCTCCTCATCGGCTTCCTGCCTGAATACCGTGCCAAGGGTGCCAACGCCCTGCTCTTCGCCGACCTCATCCCACGATATATCGACTATGGATTCAAATGGGGCGAGACAAATGTGGAGATGGAGGCCAACAACGGCGTGCAAGGACAATGGAGCGCCTTAGAGCATGTCAACCACAAACGCCGCAGATGCTTTAGAAAGGTGATAGGTGATAGATGTTAGGTGTTAATGGTTAGGTGATAGGTGGTAATGATTAGGTGGTAGGCGATAGGTGATAATGATTTGAAAGATTCACTATTATCAAGTGGTAGATATGAAATGATAGGTGTTAAGTGATTTAAGTAGAACAATAAACATTGATAGATATGGAATTATTCTATTTTAGACGATTGACCGTTTACCAGAATGCGAAAGTTTTAGCACTAAATGTCCATAACACCATCAAAAGATTCCCACGAGAAGAGACCTATGCACTATCAGACCAACTGAGAAGAGCATCAAGTTCTGTAATGTTTAATATTGCCGAAGGATTTGGAAGATATGCACCTAAAGACAGAGTTAAATTTTTAGATATAGCGAATGGGTCCTTAATGGAAGTAGCAAGTGAGCTGGAACTTGCTGAAACCTTCGGATACATAAGTACAGAAGAAAGAAATGATTTTGACAATCTTATCGTTGGAATTGTAAAGCAATTGGCTTCGTTAAGATCATCAATACTAAAATGATATGATATGAGCAACGAAAATAACGGTATAGCTAAAGGCAAGGGTAGCAATGACTCAACAGACAAGTCATTAACACCTAACACCCAACAGCTAACACCGGACTATACAGACGACAACATCAGGCACCTTTCTGACATGGAGCATGTCAGGACGCGACCGGGGATGTATATAGGCCGGTTGGGTGACGGCAATCTACCCGAAGACGGCATCTATGTGCTGCTCAAAGAAGTCATCGACAACTCCATCGACGAATTTAAGATGAATGCCGGTGACAGAATAGAGATAGACATCGAGGACAACCTCCGTGTCTCGGTACGCGACTACGGGCGCGGCATCCCGCAGGGTAAGCTCGTAGAGGCTGTCTCCGTGCTCAACACCGGTGGCAAATACGATACCAAAGCCTTCAAGAAGAGCGTCGGCCTCAACGGTGTCGGCGTGAAAGCCGTCAACGCCCTCAGCGCTCATTTCGAGGTCAGAAGCTTCCGAGAGGGGAAGGTCAGAGACCTCACCTTCGAGCGCGGCAAGCTCACAGGAGACAAGACGGAGCCGACTCAGGACGAGAACGGTACCTATATCTACTTTGAGCCCGACAACACCCTCTTCAAAAACTACTCCTTCCACGACGAGATTGTGGAGACCATGCTCCGCAACTATACCTACCTCAACACGGGCCTGACCATCATGTACAACGGCCGGCGCATCAAGAGCCGCAACGGACTTGAGGACCTCCTCGTGGACACCATGACGACAGACCCTCTCTACCCTATCATCCACCTCAAGGGCGAGGACATAGAGATAGCCTTCACACATACCAACCAGTATGGCGAGGAATACCACAGCTTCGTCAACGGACAGCATACCACACAGGGCGGCACACACCAAAGCGCCTTCAAGGAGCATATCGCCAAAACCATCAAGGAATACTACGACAAGAACTACGAGTATACCGACATCCGGAACGGCATCGTGGCTGCCATCGCCATCAACGTCGAGGAGCCCGTCTTCGAGTCGCAGACAAAGATCAAACTCGGCTCCACACTCATGGAGCCCGGTGGCGAGACCATCAACAAGTATATCGGCGACTTCATCAAGCGGGAGGTAGACAACTATCTCCATATCCACAAGGAGGATGTAGCAGATGTTCTGGAGAATAAAATCAAGGAGAGCGAGCATGAGCGCAAGGCCATGGCCGGTGTCACAAAGCTTGCACGCGAACGCGCCAAGAAAGCCAACCTCCACAACCGTAAGCTCAGAGACTGCAGGATACACTACAACGACACGAAAAACGACCGCAAAGAGGAGTCGAGCATCTTCATCACCGAAGGCGACTCGGCAAGCGGCAGTATCACCAAAAGCCGCGACGTGAACACCCAAGCAGTCTTCTCCCTCAGAGGAAAGCCACTCAACTCTTTCGGACTCTCTAAGAAGGTGGTCTACGAAAATGAAGAGTTCAATCTTCTGCAGGCTGCACTGAACATTGAGGACGGGCTTGACGACCTGAGATACAATAAGGTCATCGTGGCTACCGATGCCGATGTCGACGGCATGCACATCCGACTGCTCATCATCACCTTCTTCCTGCAGTTCTATCCTGAGCTCATCAAGAAAGGCCATGTCTTTGTTCTACAGACCCCGCTCTTCAGAGTACGTAACAAGCGCACGAAGATAAAGAACAAGAAGGTCATTGCCGAGGCTGACGCCAAACTCGTCAAAGGCGAGAAGAAGAGCGACTTCATCACACGCTACTGCTATAGCGACGAGGAGCGCCTCAACGCCATCCGCGACCTCGGACCCGACCCAGAGATAACACGATTCAAAGGACTGGGAGAAATCTCTCCTGATGAATTTGTTCACTTTATAGGTCCGGACATGAGACTTGAGCAAGTGACGCTGCATAAAAACGACCAGGTGCAGAAACTCCTCGAATACTACATGGGAAAGAACACCATGGAGCGGCAGAACTTCATCATCGACAACCTCGTTATAGAGGAAGACCTGCCAGAGGACGAGACGGAGAAGTAAAGATTTGAACGCAAACATCCTACAATTTATGAACACAGCAGAAAGACATCGCGCGGTAAAAGTCATCACCAGTATGATGCTCTACCTCCTCATAGGCTTTTCCACCGCTTCCGCACAATTACGCCTTAACTTCGGCAAGGACAGTCCACTACGGAAGCTGCAGATGGCGGAGCTGGCCATCAGCAACCTCTATGTCGACTCCGTCGATGAGAACAAGCTCGTCGAGGACGGCATCCGCGGCATGATAGAGAAGCTGGATCCCCACTCATCCTATTCCACGGCCAAGGAGACAAAAGCTATGAACGAGTCGCTCAACGGCTCCTTCGACGGCATCGGCGTGCAGTTCAACATGCAAGAGGACACCCTCCTCGTCATACAGCCCACGGCAAAAGGTCCGTCGGAGAAAGCGGGAATCATAGCCGGTGACCGCATCATCGCCGTCAACGACACTGCCATCGCCGGCGTGAAGATGTCGCGCGAGGAGATTATGCGGCGGCTGCGCGGGCCCAAGGGCACCAAGGTGAAGCTCACCATTGTCAGACGCGGCATCAAGGACCCCCTCGTCTTCACTGTCACCCGCGACAAGATACGCACCAAGACCATCGACGGCTATTACATGATACGCCCCACAGTGGGATATATCCGCATCGGAAGCTTTGGTGCCAACACCTACAACGAGTTTATGGAAGCTGTGGAAGTCCTCCGAAAGCAGGGCATGCACGACCTCATCCTCGACCTCGAAGACAACGGTGGCGGCTATCTCCAGGCTGCTGTACAGATTGCCAATGAATTCTTGCAGAAAGGCGACCTCATCGTCTATACCAAAGGCCGACGAACACCACGCTACGACTACCGCGCACAAGGCAACGGCAATCTGCAGAACGGTAAGGTGGTGGTGCTCGTCAACGAGTTCACGGCCTCAGCAGCTGAGATTGTCACCGGTGCCATCCAGGACCAGGACCGCGGCATCGTGGTGGGACGACGTTCCTTCGGCAAAGGGCTCGTGCAGCGACCCATCGACTTCCCCGACGGCTCTATGATGCGCCTGACCATCGCGCACTACTATACACCGTCAGGACGCTGCATACAGAAGCCGTATAAGAAGGGCGACCAGAGAGACTACGAGATGGAGCTCGACGCACGCTACAAGCACGGAGAGCTCTATTCTGCCGACAGCATACACTTCGCCGACTCGCTGAAATACTATACGTTGAGAAAGAAGCGCACCGTCTACGGTGGTGGCGGTATAATGCCCGATTATTTCGTACCTCTCGACACCACGCAGTTCACACCCCTCCACCGCCAACTCATGGCAAAGGGTATCGTCATGGACTACGACTTGAAATATATGGACACGCACCGCAAGGAGCTGAAAGCCAAATATCCTCATTTCGCCGACTATCTGAACCACTACACAGTGCCGCAGGCCCTCACCGACAGCATCTTTGCTGCGGGAAAACGGCAGAAGATAACGGCTAAGGACGATGATGAGCTGAAACGGACCAAGAGCTATCTCTGCGCTCAGCTCAAGGCGCTCATCGCACGTGACATCTGGGATATGAGCGAGTACTTCCAAGTGATGAACGAGACCAACCGCATCGTCAGAAAAGGCGTAGAGGTCATCACTAAGCCATAGCCAGACATTGCTTTTTATTATTTTAACAGCACAAAGCCTCAAAAAGCGGTGCAGAGACAGGCGTCATCTCATGGAGAACCCCTATCTTTGCACCGCTTCTTTGTATCAAAACAACTTAAAAACTATAACACTATGGACAAGACACGACTTTTATCAGCAGCCATCATCGCCGTGGGCATCATCATCTTAGGGCTCAGCATCAAAGGCGGTATGGACAATTTTACAGAGAAAGACCGCAAGGTGACTGTCAAAGGCCTCGCCGAGCAGGAGGTGAAGGCGGACAAGGTGACATGGCCCATCGTCTCAAAGGAGCTTGGCGACAACCTGCCGGAACTCTACGACCGCATCGCCAACAAGCAGAATACTATTAAAGCCTTCCTTGTCAGAAACGGCGTACAATCAAACGAAATCAGTGTCAGCGCACCAAAGGTCATCGACCTCTCCGCAGACCAGTACAATTCAAATAACCACGCTTATCGGTACAATATCACCCTTGTCGTCACTGTCACCTCACCGAAAGTCGACCTCATCCGCAGCATTATCGCCCGCCAGGGCGAGCTCCTCAAGGAGGGTGTGGCCATCGTCGGCGGCGACTACGACCAGCAGACGGTGTACGAATATGTTGGCTTCAAGAAGATGAAACCAAAGATGATGGCCGAGGCTATCGAGAATGCCGAGGCTACGGCCCAGCAGTTTGCCAAGAACAGCAACTCTAAGCTTAACAAGATTGTCAGCGCTGACCAGGGCCAGTTCTCCATCGACGACCGAGACGCCAACACGCCCTACATCAAGCGCGTCCGCGTCGTCACCACCGTCACATACTCGTTGAAGGATTAGGTGTCAGGTGGTAGGTGTTGGGTGGTAGGTGTTAGGTGGTAGGTGTTGGGTGGTAGGTGTTGGGTGGTAGGTGTTAGGTGTTAATGATATGTCTATTGGGGGTTAGGCGGCTACGTGGCTGCCCTAACATATTATCTACGGCATATACCACGGAATTCTGAGGCAAATGCCACGGAATTCTGAGGCAAATGCCACGGATATCTACGACAAATGCCACGGAAGTCCGTGGCATTTGCCGTGAATGATGATGGGATATAGACATTAAAGGGATGCTGACAGCATAGAATGAGCTTCTTACTTGAAGAGCTCCTTAATGCCACCGAGGCTGCCCATGAGATTGCTGGCCTCGTAAGGCAGGAAGACGGTCTTCGACTTGTCGCCGCTGGCCACCTGCTGCAACATCTGGATATAGTTCTTCGCCAGGAGGTAGTTGGCCGGATTCGTGCTCTGGCCTACCGCCGTCGTGATCTTCTCGATGGCAGCGGCCTCAGCCTCGGCCTTGCGGATACGGGCTGTAGCCTCACCCTCGGCGCGGAGGATGGCCTGCTGCTTGTCGGCCTCAGCGCGGTTGATGGTAGCCGTCTTCTCACCCTCAGACTTGAGAATCTGAGCCTGCTTCTCACCCTCAGAGGTGAGGATGGTGGCACGCTTGTCGCGCTCTGCCTGCATCTGCTTCTCCATGGCCTGCAAGACGCTCTGAGGCGGGATGATGTCCTGAAGCTCGACGCGGTTGACCTTGATACCCCATTTGTTGGTAGCATCGTCGAGGACACCACGGAGCTTGGTGTTGATAACATCACGCGAGGTGAGGGTCTGGTCGAGCTCCATCTCACCGATGATATTACGCAACGTCGTCTGTGTGAGCTTCTCGATGGCGTTGGGGAGGTTGTTAATCTCATAAACCGCCTTGAAAGGGTCTACTATTTGGAAGTAGAGCAGCGCGTTGATTTGCATCTGGATATTATCCTTGGTGATAACATTCTGCTTGTCGAAGTCGTAGACCTGCTCGCGGAGGTCGATGTGGTTGCTGTAGACATAGCGTCCGCGAACATAGGTGATGATGACCTTTGCCCTGTCGATGAAGGGGATGATGATGTTGATACCCGGCTTCAGCGTAGCATAATATTTTCCGAGACGCTCGATGATACGGGTCTCACTCTGAGGAATAATCACGATAGCCATCTTAGCGAAGATGAGCACCAGGACGACAAGTCCAATGAGAATACCTGTTCCAATCATAGTTGTAAGTTTATAGTTGAGAGTTTATAGTTACAAGTTGATAACTGTTAGCTGTTAGTTGTTAATTGAAAGTTGTCAACTGATGAATCTATAGTTGAGTAGCCTTCAAGCAAAATCCTTATCATCCTTTATACGGGCACCACGGTGACGATGATGCTGTCGCGGTCTACGATGCGCACCGTGGCACCTTTAGGGATAGCGGCGCCGTCCTTGGTCACAGCACGCCACTCGTCGCCGTCGACCTTGACATATCCCGGTTTCTCCGCGTTGATGGGCTCTATGACAAGTCCCTCCCGCCCTATCAGCGCGTCGGCATTGCTCGTGCGGTCGCCATGGTTGGGGTGCAGATATCGGATGGCAAAAGGTCGGACACCAAAGACGCACACGGCAGAGGCAACGGCAAAGATGACGACCTGAAACCAGAACGGGGTGCCAAAGAGGGAGACGATGACAGAGCAGGCCGCACCAATGGCAAAACACATCAGATAGAAGGTGCCCGACGACACTTCTAAGATAAGAGCCAGGACACTGATGAGCGTCCAGACAAGCCACAAGTTGGAAGTTAGATAATCTATCATAGTCGTAACGTTTTAATGGATTACACCGCAAAGTTAGGCTTTTTCTTCATACAAGTATGGAAAAAGCCATTCCACGATGTTTCAAATGGAACAAGATGGAACAAAATATCAGCAACAAGGGCCACAAGATTGCAAAAAAGATGTTATCTTTGTGGCAAAATAAAACATCTTATGAGAGACGCCTACTGGATTATCGCCGTCATGGTCTTCATCATGGTCTTCCTCTTGCTGACATACGTCTATGTCCGCAAGCGCTTTGTCAGGGAGATAGCCTACCGCAAACGCCTCGTCCACTCTTATGAGAAGGAGCTTGAACTACAGCGGCAGCACCTCAGACAAACCAAGGAGGAGCTCGAAAGGGTCACCAAGGAGATAGACAACTACAAGACGGAGCTGCGCACTAAGGAGCGTCTCTTGGAAGAGAAAATCAACCAGAACAAGACTTTCATCAAGCTCCTGCACCAGACGGAGCTTGAGGACAATGCCGAGGACATCATCAAGGCCGTGCGCTTGGCTTCGGAAGGTCGCCACACGCTGAGCGAGGAGGAATGGAAGATGCTGCTGCATGCCGTCGACGAGATGTATCCCACTTTCAACGACTCACTGATTCGCAAGATTGGCAAGGTAGACCGCCAGGAGCTCCGCGTCTGCTACCTCATCAGGATAGGCCTCACCAATCCGAAGATTCAGAACATCACCGGCCTGCCCCGCACCACCGTATGGCGATGGGTGAAGAAATACGACTGGATCAGCCAACAGTAAGCTTACGACAGCAGCTCAAGCAGCTCTTCCTGTGTCAGTGCATGGCTCATGTCAGTGCCCTCTAAGAGCGAGTCGGCAAGGTCGCGCTTGCTCTTGTGCAGACGCTGAATTTTCTCCTCAATGGTATGCTGGGAGATGAGATGGTAGACGGTGACGTCCTGCTTTTGTCCGATGCGGTAGGCGCGGTCAGTGGCCTGCTGCTCGATGGCAGGGTTCCACCAAGGGTCGAGATGGATGACATAATTGGCTCCGGTGAGATTGAGTCCAAGTCCACCTGCCTTCAGACTTATCAGGAAGAAGGGGCATTTGCCCGTTTGGAAGTCTTTCACGAGCTTTTCGCGCTGCGACATGGGTGTTGACCCATCGAGGTAGAGATAAGGCAGCTTGGCCTTATCCATGGCTTTTTTCACCTCATTGAAGAAAGACGTGAACTGACTGAAGACAAGGGCACGGTTGCCGCTGTCGTTGAGGCTCTCGGCCAGGTCGATGAAAGCGAGGACTTTGCTCGACGGACGCTTCCATTTCTTGTCGACGAGAGACACGCTGCATGCCAGCTCACGGAGCTTGGTAATCTCGGCAAGGGTGCTCACCTTGACGGATTTGTCGGCCAAGACAAGGTCTTCAGCCTGACGACGGTGGACTTCGTAGTTGGTCATCTCGTCAGAAGAGAGCTCTACGGGCACCGTAATCTCATTCTTCTCAGGCAGCTCCTCGATAACTTCGCCCTTGGTACGGCGGAGAAGAAACGGCGAAATGAGTCGGCGAAGCTGGTTCTGGCGCTCTTTGTCGTGGTCGACCTCGATGGGCACGATGAATTTCTTGCCAAACTGATCGGCACTGCCTAAGAGTCCGGGATTGATAAACTGGAAAAGGTTCCACAGTTCTGAGAGATGGTTCTGGATAGGCGTACCGGTGAGGATGACCTTCCGCTTGGCTTGCAAGGTCATAGCAGCCTTCGACATCTTCGTATTGGGATTCTTGATGGTGTGTGCCTCGTCGAGACAGATAATATTCCACTCCTTTGCCGCAAGCTGTTCCTGACAGATATTGATAAGCGCATAGGTGGAGACGACGATGTCGCCGGCCTGTGCCCCCTTGATGGCCTCGTCACGGTCTTCAGCTGCATTGAGGATGGTGACACTGAGCGTGGGTGCAAAGCGCTGCAACTCATTACGCCAGTTGGGAACGACGGAGGCTGGCGCTACGACGAGCGACGGTCCCTCGCTCTCCTTGTCGAGGAGCATGGTGATGGTCTGCAACGTCTTACCAAGACCCATGTCATCGGCAAGACAGGCTCCGGCACCCCAGGAGGTAACACGCTCCAGCCAGTCGTAGCCTTCCTCCTGGTAGTCGCGGAGAGTGGCCTGGAGCGTAGCGGGCACCTCAGGCTGGACATTGGCGCTCTCGGCAATGCGCTTGCGAAGGTCGTCCATAACCTTGCTATGGGAGATATTTGCCTCCGTATTATCGAGAACATCGCCGAGGAGCCCTACAGCTGCCGACGCCATCTGAAGGTGGTTGCGGCGGTCAGTGGTGACGGTGTCGAGACGCTTGAGGATTTTGCTCAGGTCACCGCTGAGGGTGATATATTCGTTCTCACCAATCTTGATATACTTCTGCTTGCCGGCATCGTGCATCAGTTCGAGCAGACGCTGCAGGGAGACGACTTCATCCTCGCTGATACGCACATCGCCCTCGACGTCAAACCACCCGTTCTTAGCCTTGAAGCCGATGGAGGCGGCGCTGGCCTTGACAGTGGGATGATATTTGACTTTAGCGCCCTCAGGCCACTCCATCTCGCAAATGTCGGTATTGTCCTTCACCCACTGCATGAGCTCTAAGAACTGGCCGATACCCAGGACGACAGTGGAAGTGACGGAAGTGGGACGGAACTCGGATTCGTCGTCGACAACGTCGAGGTCGGAGAGCTTCATTGCCAAGGCCTTGAGATGCTTGCGCTCCTCGCGAAGATTGCGCACTACCTGCACCTTATGGCCGTCTTTCTCGGCTATAGTGGTGATGTTGCCCTCGCCGGGGACGAAGATGAGTCCAGAGAAGACATGGACAGAGACAGAGAAGGAATAGCTATCGTAAGAATCTGGTACACAACGCAGTGTAAGCTTTGTAACGCCATTGACTTTCTCTAAGTCGTCGAGGTCGACCACCATATTGGAATGAATCTCTGTCTTGCCGCCAAGGGCTGCAATGAGTTTCATCAGCAGAGGTTCGGCCTCCTTGGGATACTTCTTTTGCCCAAGGAGCTGAGTGTAGACATTACGCTCGAAGGACGACGGAGAATAGACGCTGTAGTCTGTAGGCGTATTCTTCTTCAAGATGACGGAATAGTTGTCTCCACTGTTGATAGTCTCTACATTGGTACTGATAGAGAAGGTGCCGTCTTTGTCCTTGTCGATAATCAGGAAGGGCTTGTCCTTATGAATACTGACGGGCAAAAGGGAGAGGTCTGAGTCGCTGGACCCTACATAGACATGATCGCTGTCGACGAGGTCGGGAAGGTATTCTTTCTGATAAATAGAATAGTCCCATTCATTGATGGAGCTGATGAATCGCCGGTCGACGTCATCAAGCGGGACATCGGCGTTGGTAAGCCGCTTCAAGGCTTGTGGGGAGAGACGACGACCCACTGACCAATCGCCATTCTTCTTGCGCTTCTGCTGAATGGGGACGATCATCTCGTATTCCAAGAGGTAAATCAGACGTGTATCGCGCTCTACGACCTTGCCGTCGGTATCACCATTGGCAGGAGTATTCTCGTCGATGATAGCTTGCAGGCGCATAGCCCAAACAGGCCGTATGTTGATGGTAAAGAAGATGGACGCACCTAAATTATTTGCACCGGCGTCAGTCTTAGGTACCACACCCGTGGGCATGAGCTCAGCTTTCAGCCAAGCAGCATGAGGCGGATTCTTGGTGAGCGACGGCTTCTTGACACTGTCCGGCCATGTACCAAGTCGGTTCTGCACCATCCAGCAGAGCCATTTGATGGAGGATTCATGACTTTGCGCAAAAAAGCTCGACAGGCTCTTGCTGTTGATTTTATCCTGTTTATGAGAAATGAAATAGTCGTAGAGCGGCGTGAAGATATAGCCAGCGGAGTTATAGTTGGTGAAGTCTTTCTTCTTCATCAACGTCTCCAACTTCTTCTTAGACTGCTCTGTATCGGTTAATAAGAGACATAAAAGATAGTAGTAGTTGACAAAGAAATCTTCAAAGAATCCCTTATAGTTGGACGTCTTGTTATGACAGGTTATAGCCTTCAGAAAGAGCTTCAGGGCTGCTTCACACTTGCTCTGGTAGAGATATTGGATGGCAGCAGTGGAAAGGGAAAATTCATCTACCTGAAGTTTGCCGAGGTCCTCGCTCATCTTGCCGGTGCCAAGATAATAGTAGAGATTGAACAAGCTGTGCAGACTATCAGTCACTTTGCCATCTCTCTCTCGATCACGGCGATCGTCTATCACTATCTGGCGAAGATATTCCCAGTCGACCGAATCATCTCTGACAAGCATGTTGCTGATGCCGATATAGACACAATGGAAAAGAATGCTGTCATTGCGACGACGGAAGAACTCACGGAAGGCCTTATCGGGAAAGACAGCTATCAACTCTTCTGACAAGCCAGAGCTGATTGATCCCGATAATTCAGTGTCTGTACGGTTGATGATAGCAAGCGCCTCAGAGGTAAGATTTATTATGGAATAGGATTTCGTAAGCTTCTGTACTGCTTTGAAAACTTCGTCAAACAGCTTATAATATGCATCCTCTTTGGCCACCATCAAGATTCTAAAGAGCAGGCCTTTGGCCAACGAATAATGATAGGTGTAAGGAGAGTAGTAGCCACCGCTACGCGTCTCATTCGCAAAGCCTTGGCTTGAAAGATATTTCAACGATGTGGAAATAGTAGAAGTCGTCAGATGCAACAACTTTGCACCCCGTTTGAAAAAGCTTCCATCTAAAGCATGACCATAGCAAACAGTTAAGGCAAACAACATAGTCAGCCTATCGGTAGAAAGATCTTTGATGCTATCGATAGCAGGTAACTGATTATCCATGATAATTAGTTTTTTATTCAGATGATAAACAAGAGATGCGGTATAACTTCAACGTGACGGACAAACATTTAGAGCATCGCCAAGGCTGCATTCTCATTGGCTTCCATAATTTCCCGCTCACCTGGGCCCTTGTCATTGATACCGCAGAGATGAAGGATGCCGTGGATGATGACACGATGAAGCTCGTCATCATAGGGCTTGTTGAATTTCTCGGCATTGCTGCGCACGGTGTCAAGGGAGATGACGATGTCGCCATTAAGGACATCTCCCTCATCGTAGTCGAAGGTGATGATATCTGTGTAGTAGTCATGACCAAGATACTGCTGGTTGACCTCCAGGATTTTCTCGTCGCTGACGAACATGTAACCTATCTCTCCGACCTTACGGCCATGGGCGGCTGCCACTCGCTTAATCCATGCGGTGGTATCGCGGTGACGGATTTTCGGCATCTTTACGCCGTCTGCATTATATGTAATCATAATCTTTTGGGGTTGTTAATATTCATTTTATTTATCTTCAGAGACTGTTTCACCAGTTTCCTGACGCTTAGGCAACATCCACGAGGCATCCTTGTGGAAGAAGTCCAACTGACGGTAGGCTGTTGACGAGACCGTGGCCAACTCAGGAGGAGAATAGAGCAACACCGTCTCAAGGTCACCAAGACGTTTGTTGTATTCTGCCTCCACCTTCTCATATTCGAAGTCGATGGTCGTGCGAACACCGCGCACCAAGAACTGTGCACCCACCTTCTTGGCAAAGTCAACGGTCATACCATTGTTGACAGCAACTTCCACACGTGAATCACCGGCATAGAGATGCCGAATGGCCTCCACACGCTCCTCAGCAGAAAACTTGTAATGTTTCTCAGGGTTGAGGGTAACGACAACATAGAGCTTGTCAAAGAGCAGCAACGACCGCCGGACAATATCGGCATGACCGATGGTAAAAGGGTCAAAACTGCCACCAAAAAGTGCTATTCTCATCTTAGAAAAGTGTTGGCTGTTCTTGATTTGTGTTATACATATTTCTACCTAAATGCTCATAGGCAAGTGATGTAGCCATACGACCTCGAGGCGTGCGCTTGATGAATCCCTCCATAATGAGGAATGGCTCATAGACCTCTTCCACGGTGCCGGCATCTTCACCGATAGCCGTAGCAATGGTTGACACGCCAACAGGGCCGCCGCGAAATTTGTCGATAATAGTGGTGAGAATCTTGTTGTCTATCTCGTCAAGTCCATAGCTGTCGATATTCAATGCAGTCAGCGCGATGTCTACAATATCTTTTGTAATGGTGCCGTTGCCCTTCACCTGCGCAAAGTCTCTGACGCGTCGCAACAAGCCGTTGGCAATACGCGGTGTACCACGAGAGCGGCGACTGATTTCCACCGCTGCCGCATCCTCGATGGGCACCTTCAGCAGACTGGCCGACCGCTTGATGATTCTCTGTAGGGTAGCCGGGTCGTAATACTGCAAGTGCATGTTGATGCCGAAGCGGGCGCGGAGAGGTGCCGTGAGCATGCCTGAGCGAGTCGTGGCTCCTATCAGGGTGAAAGGGTTCAAATCAAGCTGGATGGACCGAGCCGACGGACCCTTGTCAATCATGATATCAATGCGGTAATCCTCCATAGCGGAATAGAGATATTCCTCCACGACAGGTTGCAGACGATGTATCTCGTCGATGAAAAGTACGTCGCGGGGCTCAAGAGATGTCAGGATACCCGCCAAGTCTCCAGGCTTGTCAAGGACTGGACCAGAAGTAATCTTGAATCCCACGCCAAGCTCATTGGCGATAATATTGCTCAGCGTGGTCTTTCCCAAACCGGGTGGACCATAGAGCAGAGTATGGTCGAGAGGCTCGCCACGGTATTTAGCGGCCTCGACGAAGACACGGAGGTTGTCGACAACAGTCTGCTGACCGTTGAAGTCGTCAAAACGAAGCGGACGAAGGGCATTCTCAAAGTCCTTCTCCTCCTTGCTCACGTGCTCGTCGCGTATATCGAAATCGTCTGCCATTCAATTCACCTTATTATAATTAATGCAAAGTTACTGATATTTTTCCACATTAATCTTTGTCGAAAGGAAAAAACTATGTAATTTTGAAAAGATAAAAAGATATTCAATGGATTTCTATTACGACGTTTTAGTCATCGGAGGTGGGCATGCAGGCTGCGAGGCAGCCAGCGCGGCCGCGAATATGGGTGCGAAGACCTGCCTCATTACAATGGATATGAACAAGATTGCTCAGATGAGCTGCAACCCCGCCGTGGGCGGTATTGCCAAAGGACAGATCGTCCGAGAGATTGATGCCATGGGCGGAAAGATGGGTATCGTCACCGACCGCACAGCCATCCAGTTCCGCATGCTGAACAAAGGCAAAGGACCAGCAGTATGGTCTCCGAGAGCGCAATGTGACCGTGGAAAGTTTATCTGGGAATGGCGCCGACAGCTCGACCACACCGACAACCTTGACATCTGGCAAGACCAGGCTGAAGAGCTTATCGTTGAGAATGGGCGAGCTGTCGGTGTGAGAACGATTTGGGGTGTAGACTTTCACGCCGGAGCTGTCATCATCACCGCCGGAACCTTCCTCAACGGACTCATGCACATCGGTCACCACAAAGTACAAGGCGGAAGGGTAGCAGAGCCAGCGGCGCTGCACCTTACTGATTCTATCACGCGCTGGGGCATCCGAAGCGGAAGAATGAAGACAGGAACACCCGTACGACTTGACAAACGCACCATACACTTCGAAGATACGGAAGAACAACCTGGGGACGAAGACTGGCATCAGTTCTCCTATATGGGGGTGCAGCATGCCCTCAAACAGCTACCATGCTGGACATGCAGCACCAACGCCAAAGTCCACGAAATACTCCGCAGTGACCTCGATAATTCACCCCTTTTCAACGGACAGATAAAAAGCACTGGACCTCGCTACTGCCCATCGATAGAAACCAAACTCGTCGTATTCCCTGACAGAGACCAACATCCTCTCTTTATAGAGCCCGAAGGCGAAGATACGAATGAGATGTACCTCAACGGCTTCTCGTCGTCCATGCCCATGGAGACACAGCTAAAGGCTATCCACCAGATTCCAGCCCTCCGTGACGCCAAGGCATATCGCCCGGGCTATGCTATCGAATACGACTACTTCGATCCCACACAGCTCAAGCACTCGTTGGAATCGAAAGTCATAGAAGGGCTTTTCTTCGCAGGACAGGTCAATGGAACTACAGGATATGAGGAAGCCGCCGGACAAGGACTGATAGCAGGTATCAACGCTGCAAGAAAATGTAGCGGTAATGAGCCACTCGTCCTCAAACGCGACGAGGCATACATCGGCGTACTCATCGATGACCTCTGCACAAAGGGCGTAGACGAACCTTATCGAATGTTCACATCCCGAGCCGAATATCGCATCCTCCTACGTCAGGACGACGCCGATGCCAGACTCACGGAAATATCCTATCAACTTGGATTGGCAAAAACAGAGCGCTATGAGCGATGGATGGCTAAGAAATCAGAAATAGAAAGAATTATCCGGTTCTGCGATAATACGCCCGTCCATCCGAAAGATATCAATGGTGCTCTCGAAGCCATGGGCACCACCCCACTCCATTTCGGCTGCAAGATATCCGACCTTATCGCCCGCCCACAACTCACGATAGAAAAGTTAGCAAAAGTCATTCCTGAACTGAATGAAGCTATCCATCACTATGCCGACGGAACTTCTGCTGACAACAAAGAATCTGTCAGAGGTTCCAACACAAATATTCCTTCGATGACAGAAATCACAGAAGCCGCCGAAGTACGTATCAAATATAAAGGTTATATAGAGCGCGAGAATATCGTCGCTGACAAGATGCGCCGTTTAGAAAATATACGTATCAAAGGACATTTCAATTATAATGAACTTAAGGAGATCAGTACCGAGGGCCGTCAGAAGCTCCAGCGCATCGACCCAGACACGCTTGCCGAGGCGAGCCGAATACCTGGTGTTTCACCGAGCGACATCAACGTACTTCTTGTTTTGATGGGACGCTGAGTCCGCTGCCATCATCGCAATGAGATAGTCGAGCCACTGCATTGTTTCACGTGAAACGGCACACATCTTAATTAATTGATAAAGAAAGAAATAACACTTAAAGTAAAACGTAAAAGATGAACAATCCAACCCTTCTCGCCAATCTGCGCGTCATTCCTGACTGGCCGATTAAAGGCGTCACTTTCCGCGACGTAACTACGCTCTTCAAAAGTCCCGAATGCGTCAAGATTATCAGCGACGCCATGTACGACCTATACAAGGACAAAGGCATCACAAAGATAGTAGGAATAGAGAGCCGCGGCTTTGTGATGAGCTCTGCCGCTGCCCTACGTCTCGGTGCCGGCATCGTACTCTGCCGCAAACCAGGAAAGCTACCGTGCAAGACCGTGCAGGAAAGCTATGCCAAGGAATATGGCATCGACACGATAGAAATACACGAAGACGCCATTACCCCCGATGACGTCGTGCTCGTGCATGACGACTTACTTGCCACAGGTGGCACTATGAAGGCGGCCTGCGACCTTGTCAAGAAATTCCATCCCAAGCGTATCTACGCCAACTTCATCATGGAGCTCAACTCTGAGTTTCCACACACAAGAGACATCTTCGACAAAGATATCGAGATTACCAGTCTGATGAAGTTCTAAACAGAGAATTTCTGCACTTACAGCGTAAAAAGAAGAATTCTATCATATGATTAGTCCAATCTGCCGCATGGAAGATTGGACTAATTGCTAATAGACAGCCGCCGTAAGGCAGTCTGTTCCACGTGGAACGAGATATAGAAGGTCTTATACATATTATATCAGACAAACAACATGACAAAAGAAGAGAATGAGAAAAGGCTCGCTTATCTAAAGAACATCGTTCTCAACATGCCTGAGAAGCCTGGCAGCTACCAATATTACGACGACCTGCGTGAAAACGGCGGAACGATCATCTATGTTGGAAAGGCCAAGAACTTGAAGCGAAGGGTCTCAAGCTATTTTCACCGGGAGGTAGACAGATATAAGACAAAGGTTCTTGTGTCGAAGATAAGAGACATTTCTTATACCGTTGTCAACACCGAGGAAGACGCCCTGCTACTTGAAAACTCCCTCATCAAGAAATACAATCCCAAGTACAACGTTCTTCTGAAAGACGGCAAGACCTATCCGTCGATCCTTGTCACCAACGAATATTTCCCACGCATCTTCAAGACCAGACATATCGACCGCCGCCTCGGTACTTATTTTGGGCCCTACCCTCACATCAGTGCCATGTACAACATTCTTGAGCTCATCCACAAAGCTTTCAAGCCACGGCGCTGCCATCAGCCGATTACGCAGGAGGGTATCGATGCGGGCAAATACAAGCCCTGCCTGGAGTACCATATCCACAACTGTGAAGGCTGCTGCATTGGTCGGCAGTCAAGGGAAGATTATTTAGAGAACATCCGTCAGGCCAAGGAAGTACTCAAGGGCAACACCCGCGAGCTTTCCGAATGGCTCTACGAGCGCATGATGGCCAATGCAAAGCTACTCAAATTTGAGGAAGCCGAGCGGCTCAAAGAGCGCTATCTCCTCATGCAAGATTTCGTCTCCAAGAGTGAGGTCGTCAGCCACACCATCACCGACGTCGACGTCTTCACCATCACTGACGACGACAACCGCAAGAATGCCTACATCAACTATATCCACGTCAAAAACGGCACCATCAACCAGAGCTTTACCTATGAATACAAGCGCAAGCTCGATGAGAGTGACGAAGACCTGCTCCTACAAGCTATTCCAGAGATTCGTGATCGTTTCGGCAGTACAGCAAAGGAGATTATCGTACCCTTTGAGATGGAGTGGAAGATGAAAGATGCTGACTTCTTCGTGCCCCAGCGTGGCGACAAGAAGCATCTCTTAGAGCTCTCTGAGATGAACGGAAAACAGTATAAGTTTGACCGCCTCAAGCAGTCGGACAAACTCAATCCTGAGCAGAAGCAGACCCGCCTGATGAAGGAGCTACAAGACAAGCTCCACCTCGCCAAGCTGCCTTATCAGATAGAGTGCTTCGACAACTCTAATATCTCCGGTACCGATGCCGTAGCAGGCTGTATCGTCTATAAAGGTATGAAGCCGTCGCGGAAAGACTATCGCAAATACAATATCAAGACGGTCACAGGACCTGACGACTATGCGTCGATGCAGGAGGTCGTGCGGCGCCGCTATTCCCGCATGAAGGAAGAGGGCACTCCCCTTCCCGACCTCATCATCACTGATGGCGGCAAAGGCCAGATGGATGTCGTGCGCGAGGTCGTAGAAGACGAGCTGCATCTCAATATCCCTATCGCCGGACTTGCCAAAGACGACAAGCATCGTACCAACGAGCTTCTCTTTGGCTTCCCGCCACAGGTCATTGGCATGAAGACCGACAGCGAACTCTTCCACATCCTCACACAGATTCAAGACGAGGTCCACCGATATGCCATCACCTTCCACCGCGACAAGCGTTCCAAACATGCACTTCACTCCGCATTAGATGACATCAAAGGCATAGGGCCAAAAACGCGAGATAAACTTCTAAACGCCTTTAAATCAGTAAAGAAGATTAAGGGTGCAACGGTTGAAGAACTTGCTACCGTCATCGGCCAGGAAAAGGCAAAAGCCGTAAAGGAAAGTCTATCTAAAGAAGCATAAACAAAGGAGAACGTATAAAGAAGCATAGACAGGCAAAGAAGCATAAAGACATACATCATTAATCAGATAAACGCAATCAAAAACATGAGAGTAGTCATACAGCGTGTCACACACGCATCAGTAACAATAGAAGGAAAAGTGAAATCAGCCATCGGCAAAGGGTACCTCATTCTTGTAGGAATAGGTTCCGACGACACCGAGGAGGATGCGCAATGGCTCATCAAGAAGATTGTCGGACTCCGCGTCTTCGACGACGAGCATGGCGTGATGAACCTCAGCATCAAAGATGTTGGCGGCGACATACTCATCGTCTCCCAGTTCACCCTGATGGCCAGCTACAAGAAGGGCAATCGCCCCAGTTGGATCCACGCCGCACCACACAATATCTCTATTCCACTCTACAACCGCTTTGTAGAACTGATGACCGAGGCTATGGGCAAACCTGTCGGCACGGGCGAGTTCGGTGCCATGATGGAGGTAGACCTTCTCAACGACGGACCTGTCACCATCTGCATGGACACCAAGCACAAAGAGTAAATCTTTATAAACGTTAATAAAAACCGCTTCTGAGGAGCCGAAATTCACCGACAAGTGGACGGCTCCACATTTTCGGCGGCATTCTCAGAAGCGGTATTTAGGTTGCAATAAAGAGCTATACCTTTGTTTATCAATAACATACTATCAAAAAGTATGATTTAATCTTTACAATAAGACTTCCATGTTTTAGCCTTCAAAAGCAGCTAAAGCTCTGTCTGCACGTATGTAGACAGCCGACAAACATATAATCACGATTGCGCGCAAACATACAAAAGAGAAATCAGACAACAGCGCAGAGCCTATCCTACCCTATCGCAAGAGATGCGCACATATAGCAAGAGCAAAAAAGAGATAGAAATGATTTATTATTTTTTATGCCGGTAAGAGTCAGATACGTCGGCAAATTGTGGTATCTTTGCAAAAACGCTAAAACTATGACAATATCCGAAGCACAAGAAATGGTGGACAAATGGATTAAGACCTATGGCGTCCGCTACTTCTCGGAACTCACCAACATGACCATACTCACAGAGGAGGTCGGCGAGCTTGCGAGAGTGATGTCGCGCAAATATGGCGACCAAAGTTTCAAACCCGGAGAGAAAGACAATACCGGTGAGGAAATCGCCGACATCTTCTGGGTGCTCTGCTGCATTGCCAACCAAACTGGTGTCAACATCACAGAAGAGTTCCAGAAGAGCATAGAGAAGAAAACAAAGCGAGACGCTGAGAGACACAAGAACAATCCAAAATTGCAACAAACCAAATAGGCGTAAAACACCTAAGACAGCAACAACAAATCAGGTAATATAAATACAATGGGAATCATCAAAGAAAAAGTAACAAAGGACATCCAGGCCCAGAGAAGTCAGGGCATTGTGAAGAGCAGCAAGATAGACCAGGCTTTTGCCAAATACAACCTCAATGTTGACGAGGTCGAAGTGCGTGCCAAGCTCAAGGAGCTCATAGCCGAGAAAGTTCCCGAAAACGACAACATCGACGTCAAGAAATTCCTCTTAGGCAGCGTAGAGCTGACATCCCTGCATACCACAGACACCGAAGAGAGCATCCTTGCCATGGTGGAGAAAGTGAACAAGTTCGAAGCCACCTATCCCGACCTACCCCATGTCGCTACCATCTGCGTTTATCCAAACTTTGCCCACCTTGTGCGCAACAGCCTTGAGGTCGATGGTGTAGAAATAGCTGTCGTCAGTGGATCTTTCCCTTCCTCACAGACCTTCATGGAGGTGAAGATCGCAGAGACCGCTTTAGCCATCAAAGATGGTGCTACCAATGTCGATATCGTACTGCCCGTAGGCAAATTTCTCTCCGAGGACTATGAAGGTGTTGCCGACGACATCAACGAACTGAAGCAGACCTGTGGAGAGGTGCCTATGAAGGTCATCTTAGAGACCTGTGACTTAGACTCACTCAGCAACGTCAAGAAGGCCGCTATACTGGCTATGTATAGCGGAGCTGACTATATCAAGACCTCGACGGGTAAGGAGAAGGCCGGTGCCACACCCGAGGGCGTCTATGTGATGTGCCATGCTATCAAGGAATACTACGACGAGACAGGTATCATGATAGGCCTCAAGCCCGCCGGCGGTATCAACACCGTTATGGACGCCGTCATCTACTACACCATCGTAAAGGAGATTCTCGGCGAGAAGTGGCTCACTAACGAGCTTTTCCGACTCGGTACTTCCCGACTCACCAACCTTCTCCTGTCAGAAGTGTTAGGTAAAGAAACAAAGTGGTATTAAACAATGGAAAAGTTATTTCTGCTGGACGCCTACGCCATCATCTTCCGGTCGTACTACGCCTTTATCAGCCGTCCTACCATCAACTCCAAAGGGTTGAACACCTCAGCCGTTTTAGGCTTCTGCAACACCCTGAAGGAGATTCTCGACAAGGAACACCCCAACTACCTTGGCGTAGCCTTCGACCATGGCGCCACCTTCCGGCACGAAGCCTTCCCCGCATATAAAGCTCAGAGAGACGAGACGCCGGAGGACATCCGGCGCTCCGTCCCTATCATCCAGGATATTCTCCGGGCTATGAACATCCCTATTCTCATAGCCGATGGCTTTGAGGCCGACGATGTCATTGGAACCTTAGCGACAGAGGCTGGCAAGCAAGGCGTCGAGACCTATATGCTTACCCCGGATAAAGACTATGGACAGCTCATCCGCGAGAATGTCTTCATGTTCCGCCCGCGTCATGGTGGCGGTTATGACAAGATAGGCGAGGCCGAGATAGAAGAGAAATATGGCATCAGTTCAGCCACACAGGTCATCGACCTCTTGGCGCTCATGGGCGACTCCGCCGACAACTACCCTGGCTGTCCGGGTGTCGGTGAGAAGACAGCTGTCAAGCTCATCAACCAGTTTGGCAGCACCGAGAATCTGTTAGCCCATACCGATGAACTAAAAGGCAAGATGCGCGAAAAGGTAGAGAAAGCCAAGGACAACATCAAAATGTCTAAATTCCTCGCCACGATCCGCACCGATGTGCCTATAGCCCTCGACTTGAACGCTCTAAAGGTCACGCAACCCGACGAAACACAGCTACGCAAGATCTTCGAAGATTTAGAATTCTCACGCCTTGCCTCCCGCTTCTTGGGTAAGCCTCAGAAAGCTGACAAGCCCTCTCCCACTCCTACGAAGCCCGCAAGCAGAAACGCTGCCGTCCAACAATTAGATTTATTTGCGCGCAATGATGCAAACGCACAAGTAAGCAACAGCGCAACCGCTCAGAGAGACATGTCCGCAAGCAGCAATGCCGACAGCAATACAACCACACCTGCAGACGGTGGGGCAAACACACCGCAAAACATAACACTCGAAAGCATCAAAACGGTGGCCCACGAATATCATCTCGTGGAAGGCTTAGAGGCTGCACAAGAATTATGCGACAAGCTCGTCAATGCACCGCTCATCAGCCTCGACACCGAGACAACATCCACCAATGCCATCGATGCAGAGCTTGTCGGATTAAGTTTTGCCATCAAAGCGTTTGAGGCATGGTACGTTGCCATACCTGCTGACCGCAATGAAGCACAGCAAATAGTCAATATCTTCAAGCCACTCTACGAAAATAAGGAGAGCATCAAGATAGGCCAGAATATAAAATACGACTACGAGGTACTCCGCAACTATGGTGTCGACATCCAAGGCACAATCTACGACACCATGCTCGCCCACTATGTCATCCAGCCGGAGTTGCGGCACAACATGGATTTCATGGCCGAAACCATCCTCCACTATCAGACGGTTCACATCGAAGAGCTGATAGGACCAAAGGGAAAGAACCAAAAAAGCATGCGCGACCTTGCCCCTAATCAAGTCTATGAATACGCCGCCGAAGATGCTGACGTCACCCTACGGTTATGGAAAGCTATAGAGCCCAAACTGAACGAGGTAGGAGCAGAAAAACTCTTCACTGACATCGAGATGCCATTGGTGAAAGTCTTGGCCGACATGGAGCTCAATGGCGTCCGTCTCGATGCCAATCAGCTGCAAGTCACACAGAAGGCTTTCAGCGACCGCATGTCGAAATATGAACAACAAGCCTACGAAGAGGCCGGAGAGACCTTCAACATCTCCTCACCCAAGCAGGTCGGCGACATTCTCTTCGGCAAGATGCAACTCATAGAGAAACCGAAGAAGACACGCACAGGACAATATGTCACTTCCGAGGAAGTACTACAAGGACTTCGTGGCAAAGCACCCATCGTCGACGACATCCTCAACTATCGCGGCATGAAGAAGCTCTTAGGAACCTATGTCGAGGCTCTGCCAAAGCTTGTCAACAAACGGACAGGTCATATCCATACATCCTTCAACCAGGCCATCACAGCCACCGGGAGACTGTCGTCGAGCGACCCCAACCTCCAGAACATTCCCGTACGTGACGATGACGGTAAAGAGATACGCAAATGCTTCGTTCCCGACGAGGGCTGCCGCTGGTTCTCTGCCGACTACTCGCAAATAGAATTGCGCATCATGGCCCATCTCTCAGGCGATGAGAACATGATAGAGGCCTTCCGCGAGGGCTTCGACATCCACCGTGCCACAGCAGCAAAGATTTGGAAGGTGCCAATGGACGAGGTCACCGATGCACAGCGTAAGAAAGCCAAACAGGCCAACTTCGGCATCATCTACGGCATCACCGCCTTCGGCCTGGCACAGCGCATGGAGATACCCAATGGTGAAGCCCGACAACTCATCGACGACTACTTCAAGACCTTTCCAAAAGTACAGCAGTATATGGAGCAGGCCAAGGAAGAAGCCCGCAGCAAAGGCTACGCCGAGACAATGTTTGGACGCCGCAGATACCTGCCCGACATCAACTCCCACAACAACACCGTGCGAGGATTTGCCGAGCGCAATGCCATCAACGCTCCCATTCAAGGCTCCGAAGCCGACATCATCAAGATAGCCATGATACGCATCTGGAGACGCTTCAAAGCTGAGGGAATAAAATCCAAGATGACCCTGCAAGTCCATGACGAACTCAATTTCTCCGTCTATCCAGAAGAGGCTGAGGAAGTACAGAAAATTGTCATAGAAGAAATGCAGGGTGCAGCTCAACTGAAAGTGCCACTCATTGCTGACGCTGGATGGGGATACAATTGGCTTGAAGCACATTAAAATAAGTTCGTAAGCCTTTATATAATAGTAAAATAACTAACAGAAAAGGCAAGGGGAACAAACAAAATAGCCGTTCCCCTAATTAAAAAAACAATATAGCTATGGATGCAATAGAAATGTTGAAAAACCGGAGGTCATGCAGAGCCTTCAAGAAAGAGCAGATTAAGGATGGTGAACTGCAGACCGTTTTAGACTGCGGACTCGCAGCGCCCGCTGCTATGAATCTTCAGGAAGTGAAAATTATAGTAGTACAAGACCCGGAAAAACTCGCTGAGATTTCACGCCTCAATGCACAAATTATGGGCAGCAAGAGCGATCCACTTTATGGTGCACCCACGGCTTGCCTCGTCGTTGCTCCGAAGAATGATAACGGCAATACCACAATGGATTTGAATCCCATCAAGGATGGATCACTCGTCATCGGCGCCATGCAAAACGCTGCGTGGGCATTAGGTCTCGGCAGCTGCTGGATCAACAGACTCCAGGAGATGTTCGAGCTCCCTGAAGGCAAAGCCATCCTCCATAGCCTTGGCCTCGATGGCTACTTAGGCATTGGCATTTGCATTCTCGGCTATCCAGCCAAAGAGCAGGCCGGACCGAGAAAGACCAAGGAGGGCCGAGTCCTTAAATACTAACCCTCCGCTCCTTTTGCGGCATATGCCACGGATATTCGTGGCATATGCCAATGACTTCTGCGGCATATGCCAACGATATCTGTGACAAATGCCAACGACATCTGTGGCATATGCCGTGAATCGCCCATCGATACCATCTAACACCCAACACCTATCACCTACCACCTATCACCCAACACCTAACACCTAACACCCATCACCTAAATACACCATATGCTTCATGGCGTGCCCGCCCCACGACGTTTCGTTGACGACGCTAAAACCGATGTGCGCATACAGCCGCTCAGCCCACGGATGCGTATGGTCAACGAGAAGCCCCACAGGCTGATCACCGTGGGCGTCGAGTGCGGCCCGGATAAGCTTGGTAGCGATGCCCTGCTTCCGGTAGTCCTGCTTTACACACAGCGAGTCGAGGTAGTATTCCCCAGCCTGCGTCTCCTCGTCCATATCCGAGAAGTCGCGACCCAAATATTCCTTTGCCGCAGCTATGAAACGGCGACGGAGCCGCAGCAGGTCCTTACCGTCATAGCCCACAAGGCAGCCAGCTATGTCGTCACCCGACAGAGCCACAAGGGTGTTGCGGTAGCTGTACTGGCTGTCGTCCATCTCCACGAGATGCGTCATCATCGCATGGAAATCCTCAAGACTATGCTTCGGTCCTGCAAAGTTCTGGCAGCAGTCATAGTCCATAGCCTCCATGATGAGACGCGCTATCTCAGCGGCCTGGTCTCTCTGGGCCGCGGTAATCACTATATCTTTCTTTTCCATAATCTTTTGAAACAGCCCTTTCGGGCCTACCTCATCGTCATTTTTGTCAGTGCATTGCCAAGAGCGCATCGACGACAGGCTTCGAACGGTCGTAAAGCGTCTTCTCATCGCTCTCGCTGACAGGCTCCACGCCAGCCACTCTGCTCCGTTGCCGCTCAATGAAAGGCGTTAGCGGATGGTTGTATCTCAGCCTTATCTCTACGCACTTTCCTATCTCGTAGGCCGCCCGGTTTTTCATTCCTTGGGCTAAGAGCAGCAGTCCGAGCTCAAGATGATATTTCGCCCGGAACTCCTCACGCGGCTGCCGGATGATAGCCTGACAATAGAGTGCCATTTTCTGCGCTTTGTCGTCAATGAGGCGTGCCAGCTCTCCGTAGAGGTAACTGTCATGATAGCGGCGCAGTAAATGTTTATAGGCCTCCACAGCCTGGTCAGAGTTGCCCAAGAGGGCATGCATCTGCGCGAAATGGCGAAGATTGAGCTTGTAGTCGGGTGCCATCTGCACAGCTTTGCGGAACAGACCCGCCACCTTGGTAATATAGTCGATGTCGCGTCGGTCTATATTCTTCAGCAGGTGGTTGACAATCTGCTGACCCAGCGACGGCACCAGATGTCCGTCCACGGTATAAGGCTCCCAGCAGTTGTCAGGCATTCGGTCAAACCATGGTTTAAAATAGACCAAATTAAAGTTGTCGAAAAGTTTGTCTATGGCCAGCGCCGAGCGGCTCAGCATCACAGCAAAACGGTTGTCATTGTCTTGAAAGTCGGGGTAGGCTTTCACCATCACCGCCAACAGTCTGCGCGCTGTACGGCCATCACCGGCCTTGACCTTGAGTTTCAGCATATCATAAGCACAAAGAAACATACACAGACTGGTATGCGGTCCATGATGCGTAGCATAGATTTCGCTGATGGCTGTGTAAGCGTCCTCCACCTGGCCCGCCTCACGCATTGCAAAAATGTCTCGTACCTCCATCTCACAAAGATTTTAAAAAAATTATAAGTCTTCAGGTTGATTGATAAAGTGGGCAACACCTGGCAGCTACACTGCAATGCCAACCCGTCAAGCAAAAATCGGGTGCTCAGGTTGATAATCCCTCAAATGATTGTTTTCGCGTCAAAATTACATCTTTCTTTTCAGACGGCAAAGGAAAAATGTGATTTTTTCAACGCTTTATCAACCATTTCAGACAATTTATAAGAGATTGTTAACAGCCTCAAGATTATATAAATATGTCAGAATCAGCGCCAAAGAGCAAACGATTGCACAAAAAAATATATTTTTTTATATTTTTAATTTGTGTGTTAAAAGATAAATGCATACATTTGCCTGCAAGAAAAAACTGAACCCCAACAACCATCTTCATAAGGACCAAAAATTAGATCTTCAAAATGACAAGAACCTTTACTCGTATTATTCTATCTGTCATTGTATGGAGCTGTCTCATGCCAGGCAACCTTTATGCCGATACTGTCAATCATATCAAGATTGACGGTGGAGAGATTCTCAATTGCTTTGGCTGGAGCTACAAGATGATACAAAACAAGCTCGAGGCTATCAAGGGCGCGAACTTCACGGCTGTTCAAGTGTCCTCCGTGCAACCGTTGCCCCAGCCCGGATGCTTTTCCGGTATATTCTTCACCGATGCCGGCTCCACGCCTATTCCCGACTGGTACCGTATTTGTGCCCCCCGCGACCTCACCGTCATCGGCGAATCCGATTACAATCCACTCGGCACACTGAGTGATCTCAAGAGCCTCATCACCGCAGCCCACAACAAAGGCATCGGAGTTGTCGTAGGCATTGAAGCCAATCAAGTCATAGCCGGAAAGGGTCCGGACGACAACGACCACGCCGGATGGCTCGACGGCAACGGACTGCTACGCGATGCCTATGACGCCAGTAACTGGACTGCCAACACCTTCAATGACGTTACCAGAAAGCGCTTCACCCAGGCCACGCTCAACAGCGCCGTCCTGGATGTCAACACCGAGTCTACCGATGTGCAGACAAAGCTCCAAACAATGGTAAAGAATCTTTGGGACATGGGTGTTGACGGTATCTACTGGTATCACGCCAAATACATTGGCCTGCAGTATGGCGTGCGCTATAGCAATGAAGACTATAACATGCTGCCCAATGACAAATATACCGACTCCGACACTGAGGACAGTGGCTTCTGGCCAGCAATGTTGCAGACACGCAATGAGTGCAAGAGCGAAAGCGATGCCAACACTACAATCTTCTACTACGGCAACATCAACCTTGACCCCTATTTCAAGGGAGAATATATCAATCTCTATGGTGTCCCCGACCACGACCCGAACCAGTTCTTCAATTCCGTTGACGACAAAGACTACTTCCGTGCCATTCGTGAGTACACCAAGTACATGTGCATCGCCGATGCCTGGTATGCCAAGTCAGCCATGATGCAGGACGGCGTGAGCTTTGCGGCAGGATATTTCAACCAGCTGGCTTCCTCCTATAAATACAAGCCCAAAGACTATACACACCTGCCTCACTCCCTCAATGGTTTCTATGCCGCACAGAACACTGACCTCGTCTATCTCGCAGAAGATGAGAACACCTATCTCCAGAATCCGGAGGTCCTCCATGAGCCGATGATACCGTCGAACCTCGACTATGAGAACCGTCCGACGAATGGCTACGGCACCGACGTGGTAAACCGCACCTATGCCGCCATGGCCGGACACAACAATGTCACTCTGGTTTATTTCGCACGCCCCTCGCAGAATGCCGCCAACTTCATCCTCGGCAAAGAAGTCCGATCGCAGCAGAGCATGGTGCCTTACTGCTATTTCATCGACTCTAAAGACTGGACAAAGACGGATGACACTGCCCTGCGCGCCTATTACTACGGTGGTAAGAATACCAGTGTAGACTGGCCCGGCATTCAGACCGGCACAGACGACACCCACCATACCGAGCTGAAAAAGGTAGGAACCGATGACGGCCACAAAGTCTACATTCTGAAGTTCACTGACGGCAATGCCCCGCAAACCGTCATCTTCAACAATAAGACCGATGGCAGCAACGGCTCCCAAACCACCAACCTGTCCTTCGCCTCTGGTATCGTCTTCAACGCTGATGGTGAGGTGGACGTGAAGCCCGTCGTCGACAAGCCCGTCGATGACTTCTACCATATCTGGGTCAAGTCCACAGTAAAACCGCGCATCCATGCCTGGGTAGAAGGCGGCAACGACCTCACCAGTTGGAACACCACTGACGACAAGGGCGGACGCGGGGAACCCACCTCCACCATCAAAGACAAAGACGACAACACCTGGTATTTCTTCGCACTGCCCAAACAGGCGCTCGACCAAGTCAACTTCATCATCCATGCCAACAAGCAGAGTGACAACCAGGCCATCAAGCCAACTGACCTCAAGGCGCTGGACAACATGGCTGACATGTACTATGCCTATGACGATGAAAAAGGGAGTCTCACCAAGACCTCGGCTCCGGAATTCAGTGCTACCCCCCCCACCCCGCTGATGACCGTCTATATTCGCGTGAAAGACAGCAATGCCTCCCTACCCAACCTCCATTATTGGAAAGACGATGACGGCAGCTTCTTCTGCGACTGGCCCGGCACGACGCTCAAGCATCGTGTCCCCACCACCGACGGCTCTATCTGGTACTATGCTCGTATCCCACGACACCTCTCCCTCGACAGCAACGGCAACACTATCGTAAAGCCGGAGAATCTCATCATCAACTCCAACGGCAAGCAGACAAAAGATATCAAGGGTATCACAGAGGCGGAGAAATACTATTATTTTGATGAGAGCACTGTGTCAAACGGCACAGGGTACAACAACGTCACCACCGTTTCCTCCCTCCCCGACCTCGTGGCCTACCCCACCGAAGACATCTCCGCATCCTTTGCCTTCACCGACAAGCACATCGCTGCCGTAAACAAATTCCACACCAGTCTCAAAGGCGAGAACGACTTCAAAGAGGCTGAATACAACCACGACGGCACCCAGGCCAATATCGAGACCATCTGCCGGCAGAATGGCGCCATCATGGTCATGCGCGACCCCACCAACTTTCAAATGGCACACACCATCACCAACCCCAGCTCCAAGTTGCAGTATATGGTAGCACAGGACGAAACCGTCATAGAAAAGAAAGACTATAAAGACGCTGTCACCGGTGTCCACTTCACGGTAGGCAAGCAGAATATCAAAGCTCCCGCCAACGCTTTCGACAACAGTGGCATCGCCGTCATCACGAACGAGAACAAGAAAGACCCTGGCTACAATATCAGCGTGGGCCCCGAAACACAAGGATATGGCTCGATTATTTTAACAGTGACACCAACGGGCACTACCGACATCAATAACCTATATTATCAAATTGCCCTCAGCCCAGAATTCAAAAATATACGAAGAAGAAATAGATATGGTAGGCCCATAACACTATACAGAACTACTGGCAAGATAAAAGTGCCCAAGGATGGTAAAATTGAAATTAACTATACACTCAAACAAGCCACCAACTTAACGTATTCCATTGATGCAGACGGATTCCGCACCTACTATGTCAGATTCTACAATGGAAAAGAGGTCAGCCAGGAGCCCTATGTCTATTATATACGCAGTGGCTCAGCGTCAGGTACGATCCACGCTCATGTACTGTATTTCCGCTTTCCAGAAACGGAAGTCTTCGACCGCAACAACGTCACACTCTATGCATGGGATGATGAGGACGGCAACTCCTATCCGCTCGTGAAGAAGGGTGGAGACAAACTCGCCGACGAAAGCAACAGCAGTGAATGGACATGGCCGGCGGATGCTATCTTCGATGCGTCAAAAATCACTGACGAGTTTCAGAAGGAAAGGTACGATATATACACTGGCAAAAACTTACATTCTGACGCATACGATGTCCACAATGGTAACAACTACAACGATGTCGTCTACTATGGTGGCCATAAGATTAGCCGCTATACCGTAGGATTGCCAAATTTAGACCTGCGCCTCATCAAGTTCCGACTGAGCTACCACAACCCCTATGGCTTCACCCAACAACTCGAGCCAAAGATCGTGGATGACGACCAGTACTATGATGTGGCCCTCGACAAGGACGGCAACCTGGGCATCGGAGGAATGTATGTGATGATTGGCGATGCCCTCTACGACAACAATACATGGAAATATACCACACCAATCACGGATAATAGCACCAATGAGTTTCAGGTCAACAACACCTTCTGGAAGATGCAAACCCTTGACGAATACAAGAAGAGCCCAGGTGCTGCCCGTGGTCCCGTCTTTATGAATTTCGACCCCGACGAGAGCCGAAGCCTCTCCACGGAGGGGCACAAGGTGGAAGTGGCAACCTATACCGGCCAGTTTATCCAAGGCAAGACATTCCGCTTCGGCACACCTTTCGACCTGCGCAAGAGTTTTGTCAAGGACGAGACGGTCAGTGATTCAGCGGAAGCGACATCAGAAGACATCGCTGCCGGCATCTACAATACGCCGTACAAAATTTATCTTAAGGATGTCGACTCTACCTATAAGCAGGGATGGATCGGCAACGAAGATTCATGGAGGATGGTCCGTGGCATCTATGCCCGTCACCTCAGCCGTAAGGGTGAGACCAACGAAGACCTTACCTGGGAGCTTCCCAGCGGCATCTACACCGTAAAGCTCTATTCCATCAACGACAACGGTACATACACCTATTATTGTACTATCAGCCGCCCTACAGTGGAATATGACTATATGGCCGAGGCCGACGACCGCATACCGACACGCACCCGGGAGGGCATGCTGCCTATGTCGGTGACCGAAGATGGAAAGACAAAGATAAAATTCTGGTACAAGGATATCCCTAACGTGGGACATCCCGGATACCCCAACACAGAAATCAACATCTATACCGGCACCGAGGAGCAGCAGAGCAAGTTCAAGCCCGACGGCTATACCCTTGAGGCCATCGACAACACTGCCGGAACCAGCAACACCTCGCTGCTGAGCAACTTCCCCGAGACAGGACGCTACCGCGTGGTCTACACACCGGGATACGGCAATACCCCGAAGTATGTCGAAGAGACAACGGACAACGGCACCGGTGAACCCACACCGACGACATCCTCCAATGCCGACTCTAATCCTGTACTGCAATGCTTCCTGGGCTTCCGTGCCAACAACTATGAGGCCAGCAACATCAACGCGACCAAGGTCAAAGAGGGTACGGAAAGTGGAACATCACTCAACAGCCTCAGCGGCCACTGGACTTCCTATTCCGACGGACTGCCCAGAAAGAAGCCCTCACAGGTGACAGCCTACTATGCATCGGGATACCACCTCGACAAATATGGTAATTTAGATGCTGTCTACCTCACCAAGCTCTCCGGTGACATCCTGCCTGCCAACACGGGCCTGCTGTTGCAATACCCCACCGATGTGGACGCTGATGTCAACTACGACTATGGCACCAATGTGACGGTGCTGGGGAAGACGGTAAACTCTAACTTCGTCTATATGGAGCCGGAGAACACCGAGACAACATCGGCTACCATCATGCAGCCTTCCGGAACCAACTACCTCATTCCGTTTATTGCCAACGACAACAGCGTCACCACACACAACAAGGAGACAGAATGGAAAGAGCATGCTAACATCAAACGGCCCGAGAGCGAGTTTATCAACAGCATCCTGGCCTACAGGACCCTCAACGACAATTCCTCCGAGAAGGTGCTCGACTTCTTCAAGATTGGAGAGTTCAGCACCAACTATGAGTTGCGAAAAAGTTTCCTGAGCATCCCCAAGAACGACCCCAACGTGACAGGAAGCGGAGATGTCGTCTTCAACGCCAAGCCACGTATGGCCACTGCAAGCAACCTGTCGGCATGTGTCGTCACCGACCATATCGACGTCATCTTCGGCACCAACCAGCAGGTACCGACAGGCATCAAGGTCACCAACATAGACAACAGCGGTGACAACGCACCCTACTACAACCTGCAGGGAATCCGCGTGGAGCACCCCGCACACGGCATTTTCATCCATAACGGAAAGAAAGTCGTCATACGCTGAGAAGTAAACGATAAAACAAACGAAAAAACATCTCGAAAAGACATATCTCAAAAAGACTCATTCAACATGAAGATACATTTTAAGCTCACCCTTCTCTCCCTTACCTTGGCCTTGCTGCCTTTAGGCACCAATGCCACAGGCTGGCCCTCCCACTGGGGCGGCGTCATGCTACAAGGATTCTACTGGCACTCCTACAACGAGACCCAGTGGAAGAATATCACTGCCAACGCTGATGCCTGGGCTCCCTACTTCGACCTTATCTGGGTGCCCAACAGCGGGCGCAACCGCACCGACCTTCAAGACATGGGATACATGCCTTATTATTTCTTCGACGAGACCTCCTCTTTTGGTGACATGGATGCCCTCCAGAAGATGATAACTACCTATAAAAAGAAGGGCACAGGATTTATAGAGGATGTCGTCATCAACCACCATGCTGCCAAGACCAACAACCAGTGGTGGGTGTTCCCCCAAGAGACCTACAATGGTGAGACCTACCAGCTGCAAGCCACCGACATCGTCAGCAACGACGATGATGGCGCCACCGCCAAGCTCGCCGCCGATGCCGGCATCGCGCTGAGTCCCTATGGCGAGGAGACCTATGGCTCACAGACCTGCGAGGGCTTCAGCGGGGCTCGCGACCTCGACCATCGCAGCAGCAATGTCCAGAAGATTGTCAAAGCCTATCAGAAATTTCTTCTCAACGACCTCGGATATGTCGGTTTCCGTTACGATATGGCCCGGGGCTTCGCCGGAAAGCATATCCAGGACTACAACGCCACCGCCAATCCCCGATTCTCCGTCGGTGAGGTCTGGGAGAGTGCTCTCGACGGCGACAAGGGTGTGAAGACATTCATCACGAAATACTGGAACAAGGACAACTGGGACAATGGCGGCTGCACAAGCTACAGTGCTGCGTTTGACTTCCCACTGAAGTACGGTGCCATCAACTTAGGTTTCGGGCACAACAACTTCACACGGTCTGCCAACTACTTCCTCAACAAAGGTCTCCTCGGCGAGCACCCCACCCTCTCCCGCTACTCCGTGACCTTTGTCGACAACCACGATACCTACTATCCTCGCGACGACAACTCCAACACCGACGGCTCTATGCTGTTCAGCAACCAGCTGGCCGCCAACGCCTATATCCTTGCCATGCCCGGCAACCCGTGCATCTTCCTCAAGCACTGGCTCAACGCTGAGATGCAGCCGGAGCTGAAGAAGATGATCCTGGCACGCAAGGCTGCCGGTGTGGAGAATATGAGCTATATCATCGCCGACGGTTACGACGATGCCGACGATGACGGCTACTGGGTGAAAGTTCGCGGCAAGGACGACGACCACTATGTCGTCTTCATAGCCGGCAGCGTGGAGGGTGACATTCCCCGTGTCAACAGGGACGACCTCGTACTCATCTCCTCCGGCACCAACTACGCCTATTACATCTCCAAGGACAGCAAGACTGACTACGACAGCTATACGGCTAATGTCAGTCAAGTGCCCCACTATGTCTTTACCGAAAATACCTCCGCTGACGACGATGTCAGCAACAAGGACAAGACACACAAGAACGGCGACATCGTCAGCCAGAGCAGCAACATCACCATCTACGTACACTGCAAGGATGGTAAGGCGCCCTATCTCTATTCCTGGGATGGCGGCAACCAGTGGCTCGGAGCCTGGCCGGGAAAGCTGATGACAGAGAGCGAGACGCTGAACGGCGTGAAGTTCTATAAAATGACTTTCAGCATCCAGGGCGGATGCAGCATCATCTTCAACAAAGGTCAGGACAAGCCCCAGACGGCAAACATTGAAGACGTCGCCGGAGACAGCTACTATGAATATGACGGTGCCACCATCTACCGCGACATCACGGCAGAGATGGCAGGAGCACACGAGAAACCGACAACAGGCTACGTTGGTGGAAAGAAATATATGGTCTACTTTAAGAACGGCATCGGCTATGGTAAACCCAGGGTCTCCTTTCTCAGCAGTACGGGAGCGAAAATATCTACCGACACCCTGCAAGCCGTAAAGATGCTCGGTGCTGACTACTATGCCTATGGCATCGACGGCAACACAATACCCGCCAAGGTTACCTTCTCGGATGCCAAGGACAATACCCAACCCACCTACACCCTCGACTATAAAGAAGGAGCGATATACAGCGGAAGCGCCAACGGCATCACCCTGGACAAAGATGAGGACGAGAAGAAGGCTGTGGCCTTCCTCGATGCCCTCTACTCCCACAGCTACACAGCGCTGAGGGCCGGCACCGTCATCATGCCTTTCGACTGCAACTTCGTGCAGGTGCGGTCTCTCGGCGGAAAGATGTATGCGTTTACAGGTGCCGACAACGGTCTGCTGACCTTCACGCGCGTCACCACGACCAAGGCCAACACACCCTACCTCTACATCCCTGACAAGACAGGACAGAGCTTCTTCAATAATGCTATCGGTAAGATTTCGGGATGGACAATGCCTGAGCCGACAACCTACAGCTCCAAGTCGTCAAACAACTGGACGTTCACGGGATCGCTCGTCGACACTGAAGTCAACAGCACTGCCTCGACCGTCTACTATGGCTACGATGCCACTAACAATGATTTTGAGAAGGTACCCGAGGGCTGCACCGCCACCATTCCTGCCTCGGTATGCTACTTCAGCCTGGGCAGTAGTGTGGGGGCCAAAGCCTATGCCTTCCGCCTCTCCGACAGCACAACATCCATCAACGGCATCACGACAGCAGCCGACACCAGCACACTGCCCATCTACAACCTCTCAGGCCAGCGCGTAGGAAAAGACTATAAAGGCCTCGTCATCATTGGAGGAAGAAAGATGATGAAAAAATAAACAAGCATGTTCCTTTTGATTTATATAAACCAAGAGGAACATCTGTTAAAAATCTCGTGAGAGATAAAACTATCTAAGAAAAAACTTGTAAATGACACAAGAATAGATTAACTTTGCGGAAGAACTGTGGTAAGCAATACTACCAAAGAAGCTAAAAAAAAGAAAAGGGACGGAAAGAAGCATTAGGGAAATATCTCTATAATTGATCCCAAACATGCTTCACAACAATGATTGTTGGAATTTTCGCTTCCTTTCTCGTTACAGATATCTCCATAGGAACTTTTCTTATAGGCTTATTCATGGGTATTGCTGCAACCATTAGCTTTGGTATTTCAGCTAACTATATTTTAAAGAAGTAAGTATTAT
>Ga0256406_1000385_pt1 | contig 83051 bp, 43 predicted proteins | sample RumenRJG_03DNA_FD_185986 | JGI IMG/M metagenome (GOLD analysis project Ga0256406, IMG submission 185986) | Bovine rumen microbial communities from Lethbridge, Alberta, Canada - RJG_03 | ecosystem: Host-associated > Mammals > Digestive system > Stomach > Rumen | place: Canada: Alberta | collected... | reverse complement strand
CAAACTTCCAGACGACAAATCCATCCGATTCCCACGTCTTGATGATGTTCTAACAGACCAGCGTGGAGTGTCTCGTCTTCCTGAGACTTGTATGGGAGCATACGAGATCGGATGTGGCTCAGACACGACATTCACTACTGACACAATCAATGTCGGAACTAAGATTTTTGGCCAGACATTCACAGAAGTGGGAGTGCACGACAGCATCTTTGAAACACTTCAAACAGCAATTGGTTGCGACAGCGTGGTTATGCATAAAGTTGTGGTTAAGCCAACTTCATTGAACTATTATGTGAAGACAGAGAGAAAAAACAAGGGAGATGGTAGCGATTGGGATAATGCCATGAATGGTGAAGACTTCGCAAAATATCTGCCTTTGGCTCCTGATGGTGCTACTTTCTATGTGGCTGCGGGTACGTATAAACCGATTTATGATGCTAATTTGAATGTTCCTGATGATTCATATGATTTATGTTACACAATAAAAAATAATGTTACCATCCGAGGAGGTTATTCTGATAAAGCAACAGGAACGAATGTTGTAAACGAACCTGATAAATATCAGACAATATTTGATGGAGATATAGAAGGAAATGATGTAATAGATGAAACATTGGATGAGGATGGATATCCGAATTTGAAAAGATCTAAAGGAGAAGAAAACGTAAAATGTCTATTTAATGTTGGTTTTATTGGAGGACAAACTAATGCAAAAAATGTAACATTAGATGGCGTTGTATGTCAGAATGCAGTGCAATATGTTTTGTGCTCATATAATAGTACTTCTCTTGACCTTGTAAATGTGGTGCTTGACAAAAATTCAGGAATAAATGCTATTTATCAATTTGAAGATGTGAACATCAGAAATTCACTTATGTCCCAAAATTTTGTTAATAATGAATTCCTGCTTAGCTCTGGCAAAAACATCAATATCATAAATACAACATTTGAAAGCAATATATGTAGTGGTTCTAGTTCTTTTATTGGTATACCAGAGAATAATGTATATGTGAAATTGGATAGTATACATTATTTAAATAATAAAATTCCTCGTATTGTTGAAGGAAGTGGTAATGAAATTGAAATTTCTAATTCACATTTCTCAGGTAATTATTCTAATTCTGCTGCTTATTTCAATTATCTCAAACAGATTGATTCTCGTAATAATGTATTTGAAAAAAATATAACCGCTTATGGTATATATAACATTTATGGAAATATAATCTTAAGAAACGATTCTTTCTATTCCAATTCTTTAGAATATATAGCGAATTCATCTTATGGAGATGTGTATGTTTATAATTCGTCATTTGGAGAAAATCAATTTGGAATAACGTCAAATGGTAATAACGGAATTATTGGCGGTGAAAACATATTCGTTGCTGATTCTAAATTTGATGATAATAAAAGGAATAATAAAAATACTGTTGATTTCAAAGATGATTCGGATGATATAGCTATGTTTGCAAAAGGACGATGTGTGGCGATTAGAGATACAGTGACAAATAACGATTTGAGTGTTATATTCAGAAGTCATTTGTTAAAAATAGATAGCTGTAATGTAAAGGACAATCATTCTCAGATAGCATCATATTTCTATGTTTCTGACAATGAAGTCTGTGATTCTATTACAAATTCAGTATTTATGGGGAATCGTACGACTTTCTCTGGTGGACGAGATTCTTCACTTTTCTATTTGAAAGGTTATCAAGATAACATTAAAAGCATTTTCTTCTATAATAATATTGTGACTGCAAATTCAGGAAATGGATTGTTGAATTTAGGAAGTCGAAAGGTTCAAATTGAAAATAATACAGTTGCTGAAAACAATACGTCTAGTTTGCTTAAAGTCGAAACTATTGATTTCGTATTGAAAAATAACACATTAGTTTCCAATAGCTCAGACCCTATTATTAGTTGTAGTGAATTAAATAAACAGAGTAATTCTTTGTATGCTTATAATAATACAATTGTTGGCAATGGTGTGGATAATCAATATGTTTTATCAGGGAAAGTCGATAAGTCTGTTTTTGTCGGAAATATATTTACTTATCCATTCATGTCGGATTACAAAAATGCAGAAATCATAAATAATGCATTGTTGAACACGACGGGAGTTGATGTTCCGGCGGAGCTTAAGTCTACTAATGTTTTTGATGATGATCTGACAATCCTCTTCAATGGAACATATGACTTGACTACAGGAGTCTTTATTCCAGAACTAAAAGACAACGGAGGCTTCACACCAACCGTCGCTCTAAAATCAGACAAACTTTCAGACGGTAGATCTATCCGATTCCCACGTCTTGAAAATGTGCTTACAGACCAGCGAGGAGTGGAGCGTCTGGATTCAACTTGTATGGGAGCATACGAGATGAATTGTAGACCTGTTGAGACGGAATTGAAAGACACTGTCTTTGTGGGAGATTCGTATACATTCAATGGAAAAAACTTGGATGAAACTTGTCAGAAAGTAGGATCTTACCATTTTATTGAAACTTTGACGAGTGCAGCAGGATGTGACAGCGTTGTCAAACTTTCTTTGGCTGTGCGTCCGCTAAAGAATGTGTCGGATTATTATGTTAAGACTGATGGTAAAGGTGATGGTTCGGACTGGATCAACGCTATGTCTCCAAAAGATTTCGCTGCACACTTGCCTTTGGTTGGCGACGGAGTGACATTCCATATCGCCAATGGTACATACAGAAGTACTTATGTTGATCCGGAATTGGGCGTAATGTACAATATCAACAGCTCTGTGAGATTGATAGGTAGTTATCCTGATACTGTAAAAACAGTCGGAGTGCCTCCAATGCCGGATGTGTTCACTACCACATTGACTGCTAATCCAAGTGGAAAAGATTATATCTATATCTATAAAAATCGTCCAGGTGATTATTCAGTGAACGGATTTAGAGATAATGACTCAATTCTTATTCGTGTGAATGGCTCGCCAACTGTTTCTCTTTACGGTATAACTCTTTCCGGAGTTAAGAGTGAAAATTATGGAGCAGTTACAATGAATGACGGCGGCACGTTGAATCTGGACAGATGTGCTATATTAAAGAATAATGCCTCTGGTGTTGTGGCATCAAATGTAAAGGTAAATGTGTCAGCGACGTTGGCTTACCAGAATGTTGCCAAGGACGGAGCAGTGTTCCGACTAAATAATTCTGATTTGAATGTGACACAGTCTGCTTTCCATGAGAATATATCTGCCGGAGAGAATGTCAAGGCGAAGGGAGCTGTTGCAAACTTAGTAGAAAGTAGGGCTACATTTGTAAATAGTACAATTGCCAACAACTGGGCTGATATGGGAGGTGCTTTTGCTTTATCTAAATCTGAAATCTCTCTCGCAAATAATACTTTTGTTGGTAACCTGTCAATCAATAATGAAGGAGAAATCGGTTCTGTCCTCTATTCAGACATCGTTTCTAAAGTGACTCTTTTCGGAAATATGATAGCAGGAAATGGATCATCACCGATATATGCTCCTACATTCAAGAGTGAGGGTTACAATATCTTCTCTACAGATTTAAAATCGTCAGGAGCCCCAACGGATATGTTTATGTCATCTAAGGATTATCCGTATATCATAGATGGAGATGTGATGCCAGGAAATGCAGACATATTCATCGCCACAGTTGGTGATAATGGTGGATTTACACCTACTGTCGCTATGATAGAGTCTACGTTTGATGGTGGAGAAGTGATATCAATACCTTTAGATCAACGAAAAGTAAAAGTTGATCAGAGAGATATGCTCCGTAAGGAAAAAAGTTGTGTGGGAGCATATGAATATCCAACATATAAGAACTATTATGTAAAACAATCACCAATTGGAGACGGAACAGGTCGTGATTGGGAAAATGCGATGGGAGACACAACATTCTTCCAATATTTCTCAGCTGTTCCGGCGGGAGCAACATTCCATGTTGCTGCTGGTATATATCATCCGTTGGATGATAGACACAATCAGTCAAAATCGTATAGCTACAGAAGATACTCTTCATGTCGTCCGCTGAGTGTTTATGGAGGTTATCCTCCAAAAGCGGAGCTTAATGCTGTGGCTGATCCATCACAATACGTCACTTTGTTGTCGGCAGACTTTAAGGGAGATGATGTTTTTGAAGAGTCGACAAATGATTATTCGGTGATGGAATATTTTAATTATAAAGATAATTCTTCTTATCTGATGTCCATTATTTCCAAAGTGCCTGGTGTGGTCCAGTTGAAGGGCGTGACTTTCTCTGGAAATTACACACAGTTCAGAGGTGTAAGCTCTGCTTTGGAAGTATCTAGCGTCTCTCCTGAAATTTCTATTTCTTTGAAAATGGACAGTTGTTCTTTCAAGAAAACAGATATGGGTATTTATTCTGACGCAGACACTTTGATCGCTCGTGGTTGTTGTTTTGATTCAATCTATTATTTAGGAATGTCTTATTATCCACGTGAGGCAGTGCCATGTGTGTTGGAGATTGAAAATTCATCATTCACAAATTTGAACGAAGCATTTTATATGTATGCTTCAAATGGAAAAGTGTTGTTGCAAAACTCTACGTTTTGTAATGCAAAGAGTCTTGTTGAGATCAATGCTCATTCTTATACTAAGGAGACGGTGGATTTGACCCTAGAAATGTATCATAACACATTTGCATTTTCTCCAAAGAGTTATGTTGGTGTTAGAATTCCAAACTATATCCACACTATAGCGAAGGGTAATATCTTCAACACTGATTTCTCATTGTTGAATGATCCAGACGAAAAAAATACGATAAAACCTGTAGTTTCAGACTACAACTTGTTTGTGGATGTTCCAGATGCGACGAAAAAAGTTTGGACATTGGGTGAAAATGATATATTGGTTGCACCATCTGATTTGAAGGGAGTGTTGTCAGGAACTATGAAAGATGACCGTTTCCATGCAGCGTCTATTATGAAGAGTCCAGAGAATTTCACTAAAGTTGTAGCTTTGGAATCAGATGTTGTTGACCATAAGTATATCAGAATGCCAGTAACTGAGGGTAGAGTAAGGGTCGACCAGATTGCTACAGAACGTCTTGATATGACTTGTATGGGTGCATATGAGATGAGATGTGATTTGTTAGATTTGGAGACTGTTGAGATAGATACAACAAAGTCAACTAATGACATCGTTAGAGATGATCAGACGAAAAAGTATGACAATACTTGTATCAATGGAGATTTGAAAGTCGTATTCTATATCGCAGGAGGCTGTGGCACTAATCTAAACGGCTATGCCAATGTAGTTTATAAATATTCTGACAGTGATGAACAGTATGTAAGTGACACAATTTATCCTCAAAAACAGGCGAATGTAGATATATATGAGACGACTATTCCATATCGTGAGAGCTCTTCTTACATTAAATATAGAATAGAAGTCTCAGGTATGAAGAACGGCAACAGCAAGATGTCATCTCCAACGTCGAACGGATTCTGGAATGTTAATTCATGTGATTCAATGCATAGCATTATAAATGATCCTGTGTTCGCTTTATGTAAAGAGGTTGGCAATACAATGAGTGTGTTTGTGAAACTTGGTGGGGATACAGTGGAGAATGGAAAGCTAACTCTTCATTATTCAGAAAATGTTCTTGAGGAGTCCCCAAGTGAGTTTAAGAATGCAGAGTTTGTAAGTCCGGATGGAGAAAACTATTATGCAGAGAATATAGAGTTGGCAGAAGAGACGAAGTTCTTCAATTATTACATTACTTATGGTCATGGTGATGATATACGTAATAGCCTAGGAAACGGAGAAGATGATGTCATCAGAGTGAGTGTGGACGAGATAGATTCTATTTGTGTTGATCCATGTAACAACATTAGATTGTCTTCTCATGTTCTTGTTGAAAAGGACGATACATTGTCTTTTGATATTTATCGAAAGAATACTAAGGTTGAGTTGTTCTTATGTGACGAGAATGGAGTCAAGTTGGCTGGCAAGGAGTACTATAACCTTCCTATTGAAAATAAGAAATTCAATCTGATCACAGAACTGTCTTTAAGGAGCAAGGATTTGGATTTGAGTTATGTTCGACCATATCTTCTAGCTTTGAAGATAGATGGTAAGGTAAGTTGTATGTATGTATATTTGGGTAGAAAGCCAAGGGTAAAGCCAACAGAGAAATAAACATACAGACAGTAATAAAGAGCGATTGTTTAATTTGATAAAAATAAATTAATATAAAATGGGAAAGAAACTATTTTTTGTGTTAGGAACAATGTTCCTGTCGTCTTTGTTCTTTGCATCATGTAAAGAAGAAGAAACTGAAGATGAACAGTCTGTTGCTGAAAATGATAAAAAGACTAGTGATAAAACAGATTCTCTAGAACCAGGAAAATTAGAGCCATCTGTTGAGGCAAAACTAGCTACTAAGACATATACTTATGAGGGAGTGTCTTTCAAAATGATATATGTTCAGGGGGGCACTTTCAAGATGGGAGCACAGCCTAGCGACAACACTAAGGACGGTTATGACTCACATGCTTCATGGTCAGAAAGTCCAGTTCATGAGGTTACTCTTACCTCTTATGCGATAGGTGAGACGGAGGTAACACAGGAACTTTGGAATACATTGAGTGTCAAACCTAATGAAAAGTTGGAACTCCGTTCAGATTTGATTGCGGACAACAATCCAATATTTTTTATGACACAAAAGACAGCTAAGGATTTCATTGATTTGTTGAATTCAAGGATGCATCGTGCAGGCACATTGGATCCTTCTCTGGAATTTGCACTTCCTACAGAGGCACAATGGGAATATGCTGCAAGAGGTGGCGTTAATTCAAAGAATTATTACTACTCAGGAAGTAATTCGTTAGCGGATGTGGCAGAAAAAGGTCCAGACTTTTCACCTGTCAAATCATTTATGCCAAATGAACTAGGAATTTATGATATGACAGGAAATGCTTCAGAATTGACACTTGATTATTGGTCGGAAGATGGTTACATCACAACAAGTGAGATTGATCCGGTAAACAAAGTTGTCGATGATTTTGTTACATTTAGAGGAGGACTACTTGGTGCCCCTACAGAAACTGATTTCAGAGTGACAAATAGAATGAAAATACCTATGCAAGGATCTCCTTATTTTATGTCATTTAGAATGGTTTTGGTTGCAGTAAAGTGACTTTTTATATCATTCGTTTATTTACTATGTAATAATTAATAGTAGAATTTAGGAATAATAAAGATTATGAAGAATAGAATTTGTTTGATGGCTGTTTTTGCTACATTGACAGAAATGTTAGTGCCTGTCCAGGCGAAAGAAAAGAGTGGACTCCAAACTCCGTATGCTTGGATGTGTACAACCCCTGTAGGCAACGAAATAGATGTCAATTACGTATGGAAAGATGTAAATGGCAATAAAATAGAATTAAATGTTGATGGCAAGGAGTATGTTAATAATAGAAATAGCATTTATACATACAATTTCTATCCTTCACTTTCTTTTGCTGAAGATCAGAATGCATTGTTGAGATTGGAAGGCACTGGATTGCAAAAGGCCACTGTCATAGGTGTGTATGGCTATCATTCAGAGACAGATCATGTGGAAGATGGATTTGTGATGAATCTTTCCAATGGAATCGTAGAGGATGAAACAGCTATAACAAAAGCTAAGATTGTTCATTCTTCCTCTTCTTCAAGAAAGTCATTTGTTTATAATAGCAAAAATTTAAAGGGAGCAAAACCAAATGGCAATAATCCTAAGAACAATAAGGAAACGCAGAAGAATTTAAGGATTATGTCTTATACCAAGAGCACAAATCCAAGAACAACCGTTTCTTCTACATTTTCAAACATTAAGATTGGTGGAGTATTCGAGGATGGAAAAACAGCTTTAGAAGGTACATATCAAGAAACGGATTTCCCTGAAGAAGCAAAAGCTAAAAGAGTAATGGGTGTCCCTGAACTTATGGTCTATGATAAAGCATTGACAGACAAAGACAGACAAAGAACAGAGACTTATCTTGCTTTGAAGTATGGAATCACTTTGGATGTCGATTATTTGCTTGATGATGTGGTCTGGAAAAAGGGAAATTTCACAAGAATTTGTGGATATGGACGTCTGGATAAATATAATTTTCTACAGTCTCAGGTTACAACGTCGGAAAGAGAGACTCCATTTTATTTGACAGACACATACTATAAGAACAGCATGCTTAATAAGTCTGCTTATGAGAACTTGCTTGTGGCAGGATGTTTTGGACCTATTCAGGATGGCTCGCTTGTGATGTTCGGAGATAATGATGAACCTTTTGAACTCATTGAGTTTGACAAAAGAGAAAAGTCTAATATCATTGGATTGCCATCTGATGCCGTAAATTTTGTTCAGGAAGAGGATCAAGTAGAATATGTTCCTATTAAACGTGTTTGGATGGTTAAAAGATTGGAAGAATCTTATAATCAAGAAATTAAAGAGAAACTGGTATTGTCTGATGCTCAGGTGACAGAGGTTTTTGCTGGTTCTTATGATATAAATATAAATGAAAATTCTAGTGTCAAAATAGAAAACCTACCAGCTTTTGAAAAGAATGGTGAAATTTCTTGGATAGCATCTTCTATGAGTGGTTCTGTAACAGTTACAATTGGCTCTCATACGTATAAATTTGATTCTAATGGATCTATTTCCGTAGACGCAAATGTTATTGACACAAAATTTAAATTAGACGATATGTTAGAGGTCGTAAAGAATGGCACATTGTTTTACGTCCGTAGAAATGGTGAGAATATACCTTCGACAAGAATTAAAAATAATGGAGACAAGTCTGATTGGAATATGCTCTTGTCGTCAACCAACAAAAAATTTGAGGTCGGACAATTCCATTACCAATCTGATGATGTGTTTAATGATTTTGTAGAGTTGTCGTATGATTTCGATGACTCACTAAGCTTTTATAGCAATGGCAATATCTATTTGATTGTTAGTAAGGAACTAGATTTCAAAGCTGACAATGTGGATCTTAAAATCTATAAGATGTCAGCAAAGGATCGTGTCAGGTCAAAAGTGTTGTTTGATAACCTATCATGGGAAAATGGCACTTCTTATTTTACGTTTGCTGTATCAGGCAATCCTATGTTTGATATTGTGGATAAAAAGTATATTATAGAGGAGACAATGCCGAATTGTGTTCCCCCAAGTTCAAGCGCGACTGGAAAACTTGTTATTACATTCCCTGATGATCAAAAATATGCATATCTTTTAGAAAGAAAATACGGTGATGCTGTATTCCGGAATTCAAATGTGACAAATACTGCGACAATCGATAAAATTTCTAACGGAGACTATATTTTGTATATAGCTCCATTTGATGACGTTTACAGATTTGATATTGATGGATCTTCTGAAAATCCAGAGATTGTGTCTATGAAACCGTCATTCAATGATAATTCCAGATTGAGTGCTACTTGGATTGTCGGAGATTCAAAAAAATATAGTTTGTCAGGATTGACAACAACAGATAGATCAAAGATTGTATGTGGTGTTCAGATTGAAAAAGGAATGATTTATAAGGTAGAGAATGGCAATCTTGATTCTGACGGAATCTCAGTAAAAGATGGTGATGTCATTAAATTTGCTGGTGCGGGTCACAACAAAATAAAGGTCTATGTTAACGATGCTGAGGCCTTTAATATGGATCAGAATATGGATCAGCGATTGTTCTGGTCTATTAAGACTGTAGATGGAAAGACTGTAAGACATATTAGTTTCGAGGAAATGACAATTACAGGATGTGCCCCTGTAGCGGAATACGAGTATGCTGATCATTTTATAAGCAGCGAACATCTGTCATTACATGAGGTTGGTTTGTTCAAGTATCCTGTTTCTATGGTTTGTGATGGTGTTGGTGATGAAGAAGAGGAGAATATTCTTGAGGAAAGCTCTTCTAAGAATCTTATTGTCACATCTTCATTCAATGGCACATATATGACAACTGTAAGAGTAACACTTCCGGGAGAATATTGGGCAAATCTTATTATTGTTGATGCTCTTGGCACAAGTCAATATTTCTCTATGCCAATGATTTCGAACGTCGACGAAGGAATCTTCCAGAGAGAGATCTCAATTAAATCCCCTGGTATTTATACTGCAATTGTGAATTCTCAGTCAGGTCAATTGACGGGTAAGTTCGAAATTAAATAATTGTTTGAGCGATGAAACGTTTTATTTATAGTTTGATCACACTCTTTTTCTCTTTTGGAGTGATGGCGGGGCATCAAGATGCTCCTGCTATCTCGCAAAGAGAAGATATTGCCCGTCAGGGAGTGATGGATGGATACGATTTTGGTCCATTCAAGTTACTCGACATGAAGGCAGTGGTGGATAGTATCATCAAGAAACCAAAGATGACAAAGCCATTTCATTTCTCTGATGCAGAGATGAATGCACTTGCACCTAAGAACATAGCTGATGCCATAGAAATAATTCGTCCACCACGTTCTAATTCTCATGGTAGTGTGAACTTGGTATACCATATCCAGACACCTCCAGAGAGGACACATATGTCTCCGTCATTTGACATTCGTTATATTGGTGAAATGAAAGAAGAGGGTATGTTCGGTATTGGTTGGACTGTCAGTAAGTTCATATTGCATAAAAAGAAGAAGGATCCTAAGTCTTATGACATAGATTATATTTGGAATGGCAAGAAATATTCTGAAAATTCTAAAGATCCTAATTATTCTGGATGTGGAAGCATCCTCACTTTCGGAAAGGATAAAGATGGTAATGAGACTATTAGTATCGTAGAGAATAAAATAAAATATACTTTTCTTGCCACATCTGATCCTGAATGCTATTTGCTTGTAAATTCAGAATATAAATATTCAGAATATAAAAGAGATTCGATCATTTACCATTATGCAAAAAATGGTCGTGTAAATAGAGCTTATGCCAAGATTGAATGTATAGATTGTAAGTATCATGATGATATGATCCCACACGTAAAAATCAAGTTTGCCGGGGATAGATTGATTAATAACATATCTATATATATGTCGAAGGAAAAGTATGAATTCACAAAAGATAATGCTAGGGAGGCAAGTGATGATAGATATGATAAGTTTTGCTCATATTCATTCTACACTACGCATTCTGAAAAAGATAAATATAAGAGTTTGGTGAATTGGATTACTCAATCTTATGATGGCTTTAGTGAAAGTTTTTCACATTCGTTTGAGTATTATAATGACACTGAGACTATCGCCCAACTTGATGAAATGGCGAAAATATATCTAGATTCGCTTTATACAGACAACATTGACAGCGTAAAGTCAAAAATAGATAGCTTTAGAATCGACAGAACAGATTTGTTGAAGGTTGTCCATACTCCTCTTGGTGCATGTTACACTGTCAACTATGGAAGAGAGATAATTAAAGAATCTCCGGAAGAAACAGAAGAAAATGCAGAAAACACTGAAAATGCAGATGAGGAAGCGGAAGAGGTTAAGGTTAAGGAAGATACAGTGTTGGTTATGAATTATTTGAAGATAAACGATGGTTACCGTGAGGATGGACCATTGGTTTTGAATCGATATTCATATTCTAATGGCAAGGTGTTTGAAGTAGAGCCAATTGATAAACAATCGCAAAACAATGACGATGACGAAAAATCCATTGTTGTGCGTTTTGATACAGTCCGTACATATAACATGAGTGATGATGATGAAGTTTTGCAGACAATGATGCGTATATATGATCATGAGTTTGGTACTATTTACGAAAGTGAGTCGTCAAAACCAGTAACAGAGGCTTTGTTCAAAAATGAAGTTGATGATTCAGAACCGGAATTGACAAAAAAATTCACTTATGGATGTGATAATATAGGTATCGAGGTAAGTGGAACTTCTAATTATAGTTATAGCTATACTAAGAATGATGGTTTTATTTCGTGTGAGTACGGTAATCTTGTTCAATGGGTATTCATTCTGGAAGATAGTGTAGGATTTTATGTGTTTGATAGAAATTCGTTTGCTGATAACACGTGGTATTTTAGGGAAGAATTGGTATTTAATGATCCTGATCACAAATCCGCTACATTTAATAGATACAAAAATAATGATGAATTTATTTCTTATGATTTGACGTACGATGATTATGGAAATATGATTAAGTGTGTCATGCCGGCAAATGATGAGAAGTCAAAGAAAACGTTGACTTATCTTTATGAGTATGACGGACGTTTTAATCAGTATCAGACAGGCGTCGTTGATTCTCGTGGATTCACGTCTCACATGGAGGAATATGATTATAGAATTGGTCAGCCTAAAACGGTACGTGATATGAATGGCTATGTTGAGAAATTAGGATACCGTTTGCAGACTGTTTTGGATACAGTCGTTTCGCCTATTAGATTAGATATGGTAGAGGGTGGAGATAAGAGTAAAATATATTCTGCTTATTCAAAATACGAAAGACAAACGCTTTTGGTGGATAGGAAAACTTTAGGTAAAGATCGTTCTGATACACTCGTTTTGAAGGTTGATATACCAGTCAAAGATTCTGTTAAGAATGCTATCTTCAGTGACACTGTCAAGAAAAATCTATATTCATTGTTGGGACAAAATGTTGATTTGGAATCATGTAAGCTGACTTTTGATAAAGATAGTTTGTTTTTTGCTGATACTGTTGCTTTTGTTGAATGCTTTTGTACAGATGCCATTTCCATTCCTGCTTCTGTATTGCTTACTCGTTATTTTGAATCTTCAACGGATATCAATAAAGGAGGTAAAAATCTAACAACTTCTTTGTTTGTGGACGGATTGGGTAGAGAATTATATGTAAATACAAAAAACAGTTCCGGAAAAAATACGTTTTATGATGGTAGCGAATATAATGAGTATGCTCAGAAGGCGTATTTGATACATCCATATGAAAATAATCCTGAAGATGAGGATTATATCCGATATGAAGATCCAAAGTATGATGAATATGGACGTCTGACTAGAGTTATGTCTCTTGATAAATATGGAAATAAAGTCATGCAGAATTTTGAGTATGATGCAGTTGGACGTGTGACTCATTATTCTGATAATGAAAAGAATGTGTCGTATACGTATGATTTGCTTGGTAATCTTTTGGAGGTTAAGGATGAGAAGACTAATACTGCAACGTCTTACTCTTATGACAATGCAGGAAATGTGATTTCAAAGACAACTCCTTCAGGAGATGTGATCTCATACGTCTATGAATTAGACAATCTAATGAATATAAAGTATCCAAGAATTCCGTCGGCAAATGTCACAAACATTTATGGAAATAAGAATTCGTCGTATGGTAGACGTAATCGTGTGGCTTTGAGCTACAATTCGTCTGTTGTTGATGAATATTTCTACAACCAGCAGGGGCGTGTGGCAAAGGTGAGAAGAACAATGATCGTGCCTAACGGTAAAATTCTTACTTATGTGACTGAGTTCAAGTATGACACTTGGGGACGTCTGTTGGAGATGATTTATCCAGATGGTGAGATTTTGACTTATTCATTTAATGATGCTGGTCTTGCCAATGGCGTGTCCGGTCGCAAAACTTTTGATTATAAGTATATTGATAAGGTTGAATATGATTATTTGGGCAGATTGACCAGTGTCAAGTTCAATAATGGAATAACTCAAAAAGTCACTTATGACAATAATGTTCCGGAATATAGTTTTGAGGGTGATGTCCAGCCAGCGGAATCATATGTTTCTTTGAAGAGTGATGTCGGAGAAGTTATAGATGGTAAGAATGAGAATTCTGGAATTGCAACAGTTTCGAATGATGGCTATTTGAACGCATATTTTTATGATATGTCAGGAAACTTGGCAATGAACGTTGGAGCGTCAAACGAGAAGGTTTATGTCAATGGAAAAATTAGTGGAGTCAGCTCTCTTATTGAAGAAAACCATTTGTTTGTGAATCCATATTTCGAGGATCAAGACAGCCTTTGTGTAAAGCATATTTTGCTTAATGACAAAATGGTGATGACAAAAGTTGTGGACTCTTTCAGCTATGGAGCAAAACCAGTCAGAATTGAAAGAGCCGGATCGAATGTTGAAGAATTAGGCTTCGTTGTCAATTACGACTCTCTTCATGCTCTGACTGCAAATAAGGCAATTCAAGAGAGGGTCGCTACTGTGGGTGACGCATTTTCTATAGGTTATAAGCCATTCAATTATCCTATGTTGCGTAATGCGAATGTGGACGATGGAGAAGATAATAGGGAAAATGATGTATATGTGTATGGCGTTGACAATGAAGGAAACATTACTAACCTTATAGATAAGGATAAAAAGATAGTGTTGAAATTAGGAGAAGACAACGTTTTACAAAGATCCGAGAATATGAGATTTATTCCATATATACGTTCGAATGAGTATATGATGGATATTTCTAACGGTACTATGGTTCCAATTATTGAACAGGAAAATGAGTTGCCTCAGAAAAAAGACGCGTTTGGTAGATAAAAGTAAATTATACATTTATAAAGCTATATGAAAGCTAAAAATATTGCAATCCTGCTTTTCTCAGCAGTCGTTGGGTGCGTAGTGGCAAAGACATATTCCAGCCTTCAAGAGGAGGATGGCAAGACTACTGATGTCAAGAAGGAAAGAAAGACTATTGTCAAGAAGAGTGTTAAGTCCGAGAATGAGTCGACGGTGATGGCTGAGACTGATACGAATCCAGTCCAGACTGACACTGTCAATCCATCATACGGTGAGTATGCCTCATCGCAGAAGAGTGGAGTGATCGGATTGTATGGCGGCAATTCCATAGACAACCCTGAAGACAACATCTTTGAGGTGACAATCCCGTCTGCCTTATCATCAAAAGATAAGGTGGTGCTAAGCTATGACGTGGAGGGATTGGCAGGATCAGCAGGTGTAGCTTTGAGCATCAACGACCGTACCGCAATGGGTGGTATGGTGGCATACTTGTCGGATAAACGCTCGTCGGTGAGCGAGGAGATAGACGCGGCATGGCTTGTGAAAGGCAAGAACAGAATCATGTTCACGTTGCCGGACAGTGCCAACTATGGCTATAGGGTGTCAAACCTAAAGATCGCAATATCAGCAAACACAGCGTCTGGCAATATCGTCGCCACAGCTTCAAAATTGGACGGAGAGGTGTATGTGAGAGGTTTTGTGAAGAACGCGAAGGCAAAATCTGTCAATATCGCAGGCAAGGAGTATGAGCTGACACATGGCTCATTCGAGGCTTTGATTTCTGGCGACGACGAGGATGTCAGAATCACATGTGGAGACGCAAGCAAGACATTCCATGCCACAACTGTGCCTGGATGCATCGCGTCTACACGATTGATATGCGTCAATAAATCAGAGAAGCAGACACAGAAAGAGTTTTCATTAGCGAAGAAAGAGAACAATAAAGTGCAGGATGTTGCAGCCACTTTGAATGTGGACAGCGGAGTGGTGAAGAAAGACATGAAGATCACGATGACTAATTTGCGTCACAAAGACCTTCCTGCATTGGATCTTGGAATGACCAATGTGACTGATGGGGTAGAGGGATACCGATTCCTGCCTCACGGAGCGCATTTCGACGGAGAGGGAGCCGTGGTCAGCCTAAAATACGACAGAACGAAGATTCCGAGCGGATATACGGAAAATGATATCCGCACCTACTATTTCGACCTTGACACGAAGCACTGGGTGGCGTTGAAGAGAGATTCGATCGACAAGGAGAACAACCTTATCGTGTCGCGCACCAACCACTTCACAGATATGATCAACGGTGTGATCCAGGCACCCGAGTCGCCAGAGACACAGGGCTTCACACCTACTATGATGAGCGATCTAAAGCTTGCCGACCCAACAGCTAAGATCCAGAGCATCGCGCCACCTACAGCCAACAACAGAGGTAGCGCTAACCTTTCATACAGCTTCGAGATGCCACCAGCACGACATGGCATGCAGCCAAGCCTTGGCATCCAGTACAACAGTGACGGAGGCTCAGGCCTTCTTGGTGAGGGCTGGGATCTGAGTGTGCCAACAATCAGCGTCGAGACAAGATGGGGAGTGCCAAGATATGACCAGACAAACGAGACAGAGACATATCTGATGGATGGCTCAATGCTCATGTTGGATAATGGTGGAGTGAATTATCTTGCACACAGAGCAACGGATCAGATTAAAAGAGCGGATGTTAAAAGAACGAATGGGGCTGTGATATTCCATCCAAGAAAAGAGGGCTCGTTCTCAAAAATAGAGCGTTTTGGAAACGGACCTGCCGAATACACATGGGTGGTGACAGACAAGAGCGGAACAAAGTACTACTACGGAAAGAAGAACGCCGATGGCAGTATGAAGGGAGTGTTGATGGGCAAGAACCACGAAGGAAAAGATGTGATCGCAGAGTGGAAACTTGTGCGAATTCAGGAGGTTCATGGAGATTGGATAGAGTATGAGTATGAGACAGTTCAGGAGGAAGTGCTTGGCGGAACAACAAACGCATTGTATCTAAAAGAGGTAAGGGCTGGAAATTCCAATTCTAAAGAGCATACAAGAGTCGTGTTGTCAAACGATAAAGTGAAGAAGATAAAGAGAGGAAATGCACGTTACGGCTTTTTGACATCAAATATCCATATGTTGAAGGATGTGACAGTGTATTACGAAGATGCGGTGTTAAGGAAATATAGCTTTGAATATAAGGAAGCGACTCCTTTTTCAGCGGATTTGTTGAAAACAGTCAGCCATTATGATGCCAGTGGCAAGCTTGTCGCATCAAATACAATGACTTACCACGAAATGAAGGGGAACAGTCTTTATAACGTTGATGTGGATGACAAATTCAGTTCAAAAGAGACAATCACAGGTGTGTTCCCTAAAATCCTAAAGGATGGCTTTGACGACCATTTGACAATGATCAACGGAGGACAATCGGAACACGGATTTTCAGTAGGCGGCGGATGCAATGTAGGAGTGCTCACAGTATTTGGCGGATTGTCGTATTCATATGGAAACAATGACAGTGAGGGAAAGATTTCGTTGACAGATATAAACGGAGATGGAATTCCAGATAAGGTGTTTGCCAATAAAGGCATCTTTTATGAGGAAGGAGTATACGTAAAAAAAGAAGACAAATCCGGAGAAGTACATGAGTTTAAACCAGCTCAACCATGTGGTGGAACCATTAAGATGTTCTCCAAATCATCCTCATCGTCACGTACATTAGGTGAGGATGTGGGAGTCGGAATCGGACCTGCAAGTATAAGCGCCACATTCTCACAGACTTGGGAAACCAGCAAAGTGCCTGTATTTTTCAATGATTTCAATTCAGACGGATTGATAGACATAGCACATAACGGCAAGGTATATTTCAACCATCTGGATTCAGATGGCAAACCGTCTTTTTCTGAATATTCTTCATATACAGAGAACCCATTGTCTAATATGAAGCCCGACATGATTCCTGATTTTGATGGATTCTCGACAAAAGTGGATCGTGCTGCCGTAGAAAAGTCGCTTAAGGAAAAATTTCCATTGCATGATGTTGTCAGAGTATGGAAAGCCCCATTCGACGGTCAGATCGAAATCACTGGCGATATAAAGGTGTCCTCTTCTGATGATAAAAACGCAGATGGAATAGAATATGCTATCCAGATAGAAAACAATGCGGATAAGATGAAATATCTGGCAAAAGGAGGGTCTGCAAAGATAAACAAGACGGCTAAAGTACAAAAAGGAGACAGGGTGTTCTTTAGAGTAGGAAGTAAAGAGCAAGGTGTGAACGATGAGGTCACATGGTCACCTGTCATCAGGTATATAAACAACCCTGTGGCACTGGATGTGGATGAGAACGGATTGTCGTTAACTGAATATAGTGCAAAGAATGATTACTTGGAAGGATTTATCTCTACCGCTACAGTAGAAGGACCTGCGACTGTCACAATAAAAGGTGATTATGACTTCCAAGGGGCACTGGTTCCTGTAAACCTGGTATATGAGGCAAAAACCAAAAGTAAGGAAGACGTTAGGAATAGTGAGATAGGTGCCAATGAAAAATGGTCTGTAATTGACACTGTTGTTATCACATTGGATAACAACAGTGCCAGCTCAGGTTCAAAAGAATATAGAGAGATCAATGTCAGTGAGAATGATGTCCTTGTCCTCTCATTTGACATAAAGTCGGATGCCCAGATCGATCCGCGCAAAATAGTATGGTCACCATTGGTTACTGTATATAAAGAAGGTGCTATAGAAGAAGAGAAAGTTAAAATCTATCCCAAAAAGCAGATGTATAACAATGTCGCTTGTGTATATGGGCCAACAGTTATAAACGCTAAGACATTGGAGTCTGATCCGTCGTCTTCTGAATCAATAGAGTATGCGGACGACAATGTTTATCTTGAGTGCGAAACTGCAGAGTCCTTTGATGACAAGGACTTATCCATATTTATTATGGATTCTGAGGGTGTGATGGAAAAACTTGAAGCCGGAGCGAGCAAGGTATATAAAGTGGATGAGATACACGACAAGGCAGTCAGGATAATGGTATATTCCGACTCTCTTGAGAATGCATCAGCCCAGTATAAAGTGGCAGTAAAACGTGAGGTTGTCGAAACCTATGAGGATGAGATGGGAGTCACTCAGACAAAGAACTACTTCATAACCGAGAATGAAGGAATACCAGCCACAATTTATTGTCAATTTGATCCGGAAAACCAACGATTGGGATCATTGTACAGAGGATGGGGAGCATTCGCATACATGGGAACTGTTGATGGAAATGGCAATAAAACAGCTATTAATCTGTCTGATTTACATCTTGATACAGAACGCTATGAAGGATATAACGAGGATGAAATGAAGGATTGGGAGGACGATGATAATTTGAATGAGAAGATAAAAGGATTGGTCGGAAATGAATCCGCAAATGAGACTAAGTTCTTCTCTATGTGCTACAGTGGGGCGGACAATCGTTACGTGGGCGCAACAATACTCGCTTATTTGGATGGGGAGAAACAGTGTCCGTCAAGAATGGGAAATCCAGTGATTGATGTGGATTCAGAAATTCCTTCCTATGATTTCTCTTCCCAAACGTCGGATGAAGAGTATGGAGTGGCGGCATCTCCTACATTGTTGTCCACATCGTTCACTCATTCCGCCACATTGGGAGGTGGTGTCAAGGCAGGAAAGTTTGGCGTAGGAGCGAGTGGAAGCCATTCAGAAACTACGACTAAAACGGAAACTTCCGTTATGGATATGAACGGTGACGGATACCCAGATTGGCTGTCGGGCAACGATGAAAAGATAAATATTAAATTTACTGTCCCTGACGGAACATTAAAAGGAATATCGTTATCAGTAGATGACTGGGGATTGCCTGTACAGGAAGCTGAAGCCAAGGCTAACGGATTGAATGCATCTTTCACTCCATTAAAAAAAGGAGGAGATGGAGATGGCGAAGCAAACACAAATATATTCAGCAAAGCGGCTTGGTCTGTAGACAACTTGAAGAAGATTGCCAGCCAAAAAAAGACAACGGAATGTTCTGTCAGCGCAAGTGGCAATATGTCTGACGGCGAATCACACTCAATAAACGAGTGGTATGACATCAATGGAGACGGTCTGCCTGATATGGTATATGATAATGGAAAAGTCCGTGTAAATTTAGGCTATTCATTCTCAGAGGCTGTAAATATGGATGGACTGGATAATATTTGCAAAGGAGAATCATCTACCTGGGGAGCCGGATTAGGTGTCGCTGTCACGCTTCAGGGAAAGGCCAATATTAGTGTCGGCACTAATGCCACATTTACAGAAACCTATGGCACGCATCAATATATGGATGTCAATGGAGATGGCTTGCCTGATAAAGTATTTTACGATGATCCTAAAACGCCTGGTGTCACTGGAGATTACTACGCTAATATCAATACTGGATCTGGATTTGATTCAAATAAGTGGTATCTGTCAGGATCTCCTATAAACAAGTCAAAATCGACAGCCGCTTCTGTTTATGGTAACGGAGGCGCTACTATTCCTGCTGGATGGATTGTTACCGTGACTCCATTTGTGTCAGGAGCGACAACGGATGCTGTCAGCAAAACACAGAAAGCGATGTCAGATTTCGACGGTGACGGATTCCCTGACCTATTGGAGTCGGATAGTGAGACAAGTTTGAATGTCCGTTATTCAAAAGTCGGAGCTACTAACAAGTTGAAGAGCGTTACCACTCCATTCGGTGGTAGATATGAGTTGGAGTATATACATTCCACTCCTACTCAGCAGCATCCTGGAGGAAAATGGGTGATGTCTAAGTTGACTGTGACAGATACTCAAAGAGACATCAACGACTGTCCTCCTGTAGTTTCCGTGTTTGACTATGCTGGCGGTAAGCGAGACAGACGTGAGCGTGATTTCTACGGATTTGCGGAGGTCAGAACAAAAAGAATGAATGTCAACGATGAAGGAAAATCGGTTGTGGAGAGCCAGATTGTGCAGAATTATGATGTGACAAACTACTATTCTGCAGGAACAGCTATCGGCTCTTATGTCTGCGACGCTGATCAGAAACAATTCTTCAGCAAGGAGACTTCTAAATTGAATATGTATGATGTTTCTGGTAAAGGAAACGTTACTAATGGTAGAGAGGTGTCCGCTACGGCATCGTTTGATGAAAATGGTCGTTACTTCGTTGCTCCTTTTGAATCTACGACAAAGAGATTTGAGGAAGATTCGGAGACAACAACCAATATTGTTGAGAACAAGTATGGCAATTTTGGTAATCTGACTGAATACAAATATACAGACGGCATCACGAACAAAAGCTACACTACAACCATCACGTATAAAGATTATGATGAGGAGACGGGAGTGTTCGGTTTGCCTACGGAAGTGAAAGTGGAGTCGGACGGAAATCCGATGCGTCACGTCTCAGCTGAATACGATGGATCGGGCTACAACCCTACGTCGATGACCAAGATGACCCAGTATTTTGAAGGAGGTCCAGCGGAAATTGAATTCAAGTATGATACTCTTGGTAATATCATCGAGAAGATCATGCCTGAGGTGACTGAAGGAGACAACCTTATGAAGGAACGCATGACGTACACTTATGAGTACGACAAGAAGCACAGAATGTATCCGACACGTGTGACTGATGGATTCGGCTACAGAAGTGATATGTTCAACTACGACTACCGCTATGGTATTCCATTGAGTGTCAAGGATATGAACGGCTTCATCACTGAGTATGAGATCGACGATCTTGGACGTGTGACGAAGGTGACTGCCCCTAATGAGTTGAGCTCTGGAGCTCCTTACACGATTCTATACCATTATGGGGATGTGGACAGTTTACGATATGCGAGAACTTACCATTATGATCCTCAGCATCCGAAAGAGGCGATGGTCACAGCATCCATTGTGGATGGTCTAGGAAGAGGCTATCAGGTGAAGAAGAATGCCGAGGTTGGAGAAAAACGACAGATGATTGTGAGCGGACTTACAAAGTTCGACCGACTTGGCCGTGAGATTGCCCATTTCGCGCCGACCACTTGCGATCTTAACGATTTCGGAATGACTCCTTTCGACAAAACGCTACAGTTGGATGAGGTCAAATATGACAAATTCGACAGACCTGTGGAGCAGACAGCCTTCTCAAAATATAGTGACGCCTACACAACGTACACAAGTTATGAGATCGAAGAGGGTAAGTTGAAGACACATGTGATGGATAAGAATGGAGAAAAAAATGTATTGAGTGTCAGCACTTACACAGATGGAACGGAGCATACATTGAAGACTGTCAAAGAGCATAAAGATAAAGACGGTGGAGCTCCAGCGACGACGAAATTCGATTTCGACGGAATCGGTCAGCTGCTTAAAGTCACAGATCCTGCAGGTAAATTCACTGAGTACACTTACGATATGGCAGGCCGCAAACTGTCGGTTGCCAATCCTTCTGCAGGAACGACTACGTTCACATACGACAATCTTGGCAACGTCTTAACAAAGACGACAGGCAAGGGCGACGTGGTGACATACAAGTATGAGTACAACCGCTTGGTGGAGCAGATATACGGCAACGACAAGTGGAAGAACAATGTGAAATACACTTACGGAGGCGTGGACGCAAAGCACAACAGAGTCGGACGACTTGCGTTGGTGGAAGACGGAAGCGGAGCCCAGGAGTACTTCTATGGCAAGATGGGAGAGGTGGAGAAGATCCGCAGAACCATCATCATCCCTGGCATCGACGTCGCAACATACACGACCGAGTGGAAGTATGACTCTTGGAACAGAATTCAGGAGATGATCTATCCAGACGGAGAGAAGATTAAGTATTATTATAATTTGGGTGGCCAGTTGCAACGAATTCTTGGACAAAAGAATTATATTTGCACGTATGTCGACTCTATCAGATATGATAAGTACGAGCAGCGATCTTACATCAAATATGGAAACGGTACAGAGACGACGTATGATTATGACCCAGTCAACAGACGTCTGGATACGATGACTGTCAGCAATGAAAAGAGCAAGGCAGAGGGAGCTAAGGGATTGTTCCTCAATAACATATATAAATACGATGCTGCAGGAAACATCACCAGTGTAGAGAATACTGCAGCATTGAATTCTGGAATCGGCGGAACGATGACGCATAAGTATACGTACGACGACTGGTACAGACTGGATACAGCGACAGGCGACTTCAACTCGTTTGATGGCAACAAGACAGCAAATTATCAGCTTGTGATGGGATACGACAACCTGTACAACATCACATCGAAGAAGATGGCTATGACCCAGACCAACTTGCAGTTTGCAGGCACATTGTCGGCAGGCCATGAGTTCATCTACAACTATAGCAACGACAACCCAATGCAATTGGCATCGGTAGAGACGAAGCAGTATAATGTGGACGGAACAATTGCTGATGTGGACGAAGCATTGGCAAAGAATCTTCATACTCAGAACTATGAGTTTGATAAAAATGGAAACATGATCTCAGTGTCTGTAGCAAAGAATGAGGAGCCAAAACCAGAGGTGGAGAATCCAGAGTCGGAGACACCTGGAGATGAAGAGAATCCAGAGGACCAGAATCCTGGAGATGACCAGCAGGCATCAGAAGGAGCAGAAGAGAAAGACGTGTTGAAATCCTTCCTATGGGATGAGGAGAACCGCCTACTTGCCGTGAACAACAACGGAAGCGTCTCATGTTACTTCTACGATGCGGCAGGAGAACGTACAGTGAAGTTGACGAGCGAGACAGAAATGGTTCACGTCAATGGAAAGAAGGTTGGCGGAAATGATGCAGTGACTAAGTTTACTGCTTACGTGAGTCCTTATTTCGTAGTCTCAAATGGAGGTGCCTACACAAAGCATATCTATGCGGCAAGCCAGCGAATCGCTTCCAAACTTGGCAATGTGGATGGATTTGGAGCAGATCCGAGAAGAGTGGAGCAGGCAGGAGGATTGAAGAAAACCGATAATCTTGCTACCACAATCAAAGCCCGCTATGAATCCCTTGGAATAGACTATGAAGAGGCCAAGAAAGAGGAGGTGTTGCCAGATTCCACAATGGACTCAGAAGAACCAGAGAATCTTGTATTCTTCTATCATCCAGACCATCTTGGATCAACATCTTACGTGACGGATGCTGATGGAAACATCGCCCAGCACATTGAATACATTCCATACGGCGAGGTATTCGTGGAAGAGCGTAATTCCCAATTCTTTACTAATTTCTTGTTCAATGCCAAAGAGTTGGACAACGAGACAGGTTTGTACTACTACGGTGCAAGATATCTGGATCCTACGGGAGCAATGTGGCTATCTGTAGATCCTGTCTTCCATGCAGGTACAAGTCCATATGCGTATTGCTTAGGAAATCCAGTGAAGATGGTGGATCCGGATGGAAGGGTGGAATTTTTTAAAACCGATGGAAAACATAGTTTTAGTGGATTCGATATAAGTGATAAAACAAAATATGTTGTAAAGAATAGGAAAGAACTCAGAAAATTAAAAAGAGGCAAGATGACTTTGGATCAAGCAAAATCGGCAGTACGTCTGCCAAGTGATCTTGTCTTACAAACTTCGTTAGACGTATTGGAAAAAACAAATGAGGCAGGAGGCTTAAGTGAAATTGGTGCTATTGTAGGTAAAAAAGGTCAGGTAGTAATTGGTGAACCTGGTCCACCAGCTACGGAGAATACGACAGTTCTAGGAGGAAGTTTGCCAGATTATGACTTTCCTATGTCAGAGGTAGAAGCATCGATACACTCACATATGACAGAATGCTTAAATTTGGATTCTGAACTAAAAATGAAGTTTAGCGATGCTTATATAGCTGGTCCAGGTGACCCTGAAGTTTTCAACCAATATGATTGTAATATTATAGTAGGAAAGCGTGGGGCTCCTACGAAAGAATATGATGGAACTGATATGGCAGGAAATAAAATATTCAAGACTTATAAAGATAACAGACGTGAGGGAATCGGTATATTTGGTAGATATATCGAAAGAGGAGATAATGCAACTCTTTGGTTAAATAAAGAAGCGGTCTTAAAAATCATCAATTATGGTAAAACTCAAGAGTAATATATTTAGCATAATAATCCTTTGGTGGGTTTGTGGATGGTATATTCAACCATTATTTGCCCAAATGACAGAAAACAAACAATTTGAAATTGTTGTTATAATCGACGGTGATTTGTGTACGAATATGAGTTTGTGTGCATTAAAAAATGGAATAAGTAAGGAAATAAAAATAATGAAGAAAAATTTGGGCAATATTGTCATTTCAGAAGATGACTTCAGCGAACTGATGAAATCAGACTCGATAAAAGTTCGATGCAGATTTTCTTCAAAAAAAGATTTGATGGCAAAATACCTGACTTTTTCAATTGATAAATATTTCTATGATAAGGATTCCGGTCCTTTAGTGAACATATACACTTTGGATGATGATAGAAACAAACGTATGTTTAAGGGACTTAAAAGAAAATATTTATATTATATTGTAAGTCAAATTATTATCCAAAACTTCAATCGGCCTCTTAATGAAATACAATTTCGTGAAATTAAGTATTGAGTCATCAATCTTGGTCTTGATTCAATATCTTACATAAGTTGGTATTATGTGATGAGGAATGCAAAGGGCGGAACGCCCTTGCCCCCACACCTTCCGCGAGTGCGTAAGCACGAGCGGAAAAGAAAATGAAACATAGCGAAGATGATTTCAAAAAGATAATTATCTTTACAAACATCAAAAGCGATCTTTATAAATTCTGGTAATCCCAGATGGCTGAGTTCATGAAATGAGGATTCCAAAGGGCGGAACACCCTTGCACCCATCCCCTTCGAGCGAGCCGTAAGTCGAGCGAGAAAGTCATTGTTCCTGACGCAAAATCGAATAAACCGACACCATAATGATTAAGGTCTTCGACCTCAACCATTATGGAATCGGCTACCGTCGCGAGCGATAAAGGGTCTACGACCCTTGGAAAAAATGGCAATACCAAACTGGAAAATAATTATCTTTGCAGATGTCAAGATTATAGCATGACAGATGGATTGTTTCAAAATACGAGGATTGCAAAGGGCGGAACGCCCTTGCCACCACACCTTCCGCGAGCTCGTAAGGGCGAGCGAGAAAAGAAAGAATGTAAGAGATGTAAATTATTTAAAATCATTAATTTTACACCGTCGATACAAAAAATACGACAAGCGATCTTTTGACAATGTTCCGATTTGAGAATACATTACTGGAATGCCTCTATAAAAGTGGCGAACCAGTTCCCCCTTCAGGGGGCTAGGGGGCTTGTTCAACATCTTACGTCACAGACGCCGATGGAAACATTGCACAACATGTGGAATACATTCCATACGGAGAGGTCTTTGTGGAAGAAAGAAACCATTCTTTCTCAACCAATTTCTTGTTCAATGCCAAAGAGTTGGACAATGAAACTGGTTTGTACTACTACGGAGCTCGCTATCTTGATCCTACGGGGGCAATGTGGTTGAGTGTGGATCCGATGTGGGAGAAGTATATAGACGCTAATCCTTATAATTACTGTCATGGAAATCCAATAAATATGACAGATCCTACGGGAATGTTTGAAGTAAAACAATATTCTGATGAAGAATTAGGGAATCTAAATCTGACCAGAGAAGAATATTCCAAATTTAATACTCTTGCCAAAAATCTTTCAAATATGTTAGACAAAGAAACTGTTAAAGGATTAGAAAATATAACAGGAAGATATGGTAAGGTACAAGAAGATTTTTCCCCAGGAGAAAACTCTCCTTTAATAGAAATTACGCCGGGCTCAGGAGCGGAAGCAGATCATTATGGAAATATTAAAATAGGCTCTGATCTTATAAAAGATTGGTTAAATTCTGATGATGAATATTTGAAGTCTGGAAAAAACTACACTGCATTTGCAGAAAAAACTTTTATGATGGCTCTACTTATCATCCATGAATATGCTCATTGGGGAGATAGACGATCTAATAATGGATGGATAACAGGGCAATTTCCAGAACTCCAAGTTATGCAAGGTCTGGAAAATGTTAAAGGTTATTCATTGTGGGGTTGGGATTCAGACTCAATAAAAGACGGAATACAGGGCAAATCATATTCTGGTCATCGAGGAACTGATGCTACTACTTTATTTGGAGGAAAAAACAAAAATGGAAGGTACAATGTATTGGATGTAGTGTCAAATCAGGATACGGATAAATTAAAGTGGCAAGTTAATCCATCAAATTCAAATCCTTGGTTGAAAAGGGAATATGGTGGAGATACCAAAATACTTGAAGTTTTAGGCTTTTCAAAAAAGAAAACTAAATAGAAATATTATTAAATATGTGATAGTTTTATGGCAAATTTGAAGTTGTTTTTTTCTGTATTTTGCTTAATATTATTATCTTTCTTCAAAGTGAATTCCAAGGAGTTGATGTGTGAGGTAGATAGTTCAAAATTAATAAAGCATGAATACGTTGATTTAGGTCTTCCTAGTGGAACCCTTTGGGCAACAATGAATATAGGTGCCTTTTCTTTAGAAGATGATGGCGATTTTTTCTCTTGGGGTGAAGTTCGTTCTAAAAAAATATATAGTTTGAGTAATTATATGTTAGGAAAGGGGGACGATAATGATGAAGAATCTCTAACTCCAACAAAATATAATGATGATCCTAAATACTCAGTGGTTGATAGTCTGTACACTCTTTCAACGGACGACGATGCTGCTTTTGTTGAATGGGGGACGGAGTGGCGTATGCCTACATATGCAGATTTTTTAGAATTAATAAAAAACTGCAAATGGAAATGGAAAAAAATCAATGGGAATTACGGTTATAAAGTTAAGGCAAAAAATGGGAATTGGATTTTTCTTCCAGCGGCGGGTTTAAGGTATAATGATCAACATGATTACAGAGATGAATCTTTTTATTGGACATCCACTTTATATGAAAAAAATTCTCAAGCGGCTAGACTCCTTTATTTCAATTCTAAAATAAAGGAAATGATGGCGGCTAATCGTTGCTCAGGTTGCACTATACGTCCTGTTCGTATTGATAAAGCTAAGTGATAATATTCATGATTTAGTTGTTAATGCGATGAATTGCAAAGGGCGGAACGCCCTTGCCTCCGTCCCATTCGAGCGAGCCGAAAGGCGAGAAAAGAAAGAATTGAAGAGATGTAAATTATTTAAAATCATTACTTTTACACCGTCGATTCAAAAAATACGACAAGCGATCTTTAATAGTTTTCCAAACTGAGATTCTATTATAGGAGTGTCTCTACAAAAGTGGCGAACCAGTTCCCCCTTCAGGGGGCTAGGGGGCTTGTTCTACTTCCTATGTGACAGATGCCGACGGCAATATCGCCCAGCACATCGAATACATTCCATACGGCGAAGTCTTTGTAGAAGAAAGAAACAATTCATTCTCTACTAATTTCTTATTCAATGCCAAGGAACTTGACAATGAAACAGGTTTGTACTACTATGGTGCAAGATACTTGGATCCTACGGGTGCAATGTGGCTGAGTGTGGATCCTGTCTTCCATGCAGGTACAAGTCCATATGCGTATTGCTTAGGAAATCCGGTGAAGATGATTGATCCTAATGGAGAGGATGAATGGACGGTAGATCAAGAAGGAGTTATTTCTAAAATAGGTGAAAATACGGATGTTGATATCTTCTATGGATTAGATTCAGAAGGCAATAGAGTCAGTGAAATTTCGTTTTCATATGGAACAATAGAATCTATTAATGAAGATTTTAAAAGTTATGAAGATGGTGATTTCTCATTGTCTTATGTTAATGTTAATAATAGTGACTTAGCTAAAGACCTATTTGAATTTTTGTCTCAACCTAGTTCATTTGATGCAGAAGACAATACTGGTGTAGAATGGTCATTGCTAATTATGGATGGGGAAAATATTTTGTCTTCTTCGCATGAACCTTTTTGTGAACGTGCCGGTTATGAAATATTGAAAAATAAAACAGGAGAATGTGTTCTGTTTGAACATTATCATTGTCATCCGAATAATAATCCATTCCCTTCAGGAACAGCTGACGGAAGTGGAGACATTCCAGTTATGAAACGCCTAAAAAAATGGGGAATTGCTTCTGACGTTACATTATTTTCGATATATCTTCCAAAAGAAAAACGTTATAGAGAATACTATGAAAATTCAGCGTATGAAATGCCAGAATTGGAAATTGTTGCACCTAGAATATACAAGTAGTATGGTTAAGTTTTATATAATAATATTGCTCATTATACAACCAAAATTTATTCTTGCACAAGATGAGGTTTTGCAAGGTGAGGATGATTATATATATGATTTTGATACTGTAGTGCCGATATTTTCAGTAAATGATGATATGTTAGAGATAGCATTAGATTCTATGTGTTCTTATTTTGGAAACATAGAATCGATTCCCAAACAATGGGACTTGGTGCTATCATATATAGATTCTGAAAAAATTAACTTTTACTTTTCACTACCCTTTTTCCTTTCAATTCATAAGGTTGGATATGGCGTTTTAAGGTATAAGGATTTTTTATTTGTTATAAGAGGTATTAAATATTCTGGTCTTGTTGAAACAACGGATAAGGTGAATGTGTGCATGTGTACTTCGTACCCATGTTTCACATGGGATCCACCTTCTGCTCTGTTTGTCCGTGAGAATGATACGCTTTATAAGGTTTATATTACAAAATAGTTTTGGATTTTTTTCTGCTTTATTTTATGCAGAATCTATACTGTTGCTTTTTCCTTTTCTGTCCTTGCGAGTAGTGCGTAAGAGCGAGAAAAATGAAAAGGAATATAAATCAGTTGTTGTTGCAAACGTTAAGATTACAGCATGATAGATGGTTTATATGATAATACGAGGAATTGCAAAGGGCGGAACGCCCTTGCCCCCACCACCTCCGAGCGAGCCCGTAAGGGCGAGCGAGATGTATAATATGTATGACGGCATTGCTTAAAGAACAAAATATTTGTCAAAAAAGCTTGCTGGATGTAATAAATTGCTTACATTTGCGTCATGGAGAAAGATATAAGAGAAACATATCATTCGCAAGAATATGATTCATACTATGCAAGTCTGGATATAAAAACACAGACAAAGTTTGACTATATGGAGTCTATCATAAGAACACAGTATGTTGTCAGCAATAAGTTTGTAAAGCATCTGGAAAATACTGAATTTTATGAGGCTAGAATATCAGTCGGCAATAATGAACATCGTACAATACTATTCGCGATTGATTCTGTTTCTTTCATGGAGTGCAAACGAGTTCTCTTCTTAAATTCTTTTCTCAAAAAGGATACAAAACAATATAAAAGAGAAATTGAAAAAGCTCGTCAAATTATTAACAATTATATTAGGGAGGAGTAGGACTATGATTAAACTAGATGAAAATAAATTGTCAAAATTGACAAAAGGAACAGACCATTTGAACGAGAAGTACGGAGAGAAAGGATCTGTTAGCCGTGAAGAGTTTGATGCTAAGTCTTTGGCTTGGTATTATGCAGGACTTTTGCGAGATGAGAGAAAACGTCAAAATATAACTCAGCAACAATTGGGTGATTTAATTGGAAAGAAACGCGAATATATATCATCTTTGGAGAAAGGGAAAACAGATATGCAGCTTAGTACATTCATGTTGATTGCCAATGTCTTAGGCTTAAAATTTTCTTTGGTTGCAGGATAAAATTCCATTGCTTACGACAACCTGTACAACATCACTCCGTGAACAACAACGGAAGCGTGTCATGCTATTTCTACGATGCAGCTGGCGAAAGAACAGTGAAGTTGACAAGTGAGACAGAGATGGTTCACGTCAATGGAAAGAAGGTTGGTGGAAATGATGCTGTAACTAAGTTTACTGCTTACGTGAGTCCATACTTCGTAGTTTCTCATGCGGATTACAGAGATGTTGATTTGCTTCTTCATGAGGTAAGGTATGATTATAAATGCAAAAGAAATACATTTAAATATAGATATTGTGCGTCAGGAGGTGCTTCTCACTCATGGAAAAATACATATTTGAGAAGAAAAGGGCTAAAAAAATAGTTCTCTTTGCAGATGTCAAGATTATAGCATGATAGATGGTTTATATGGTGAAATGAGGATTTCCAAGGGCGGAACGCCCTTGCCCCTTGCCCTCTTCGAGCGAGCCGAAAGGCGAGCGAGAAAAGAAAGAATGAAAAATTATATTTGAAATATATATTTGCCAAATCAAACGAATGTGTTACCTTTGTGGCATAGTAACAATCAAAAAATATAAGTGGTTATGTGCATACCGGGTACAGCGATGAGTCGCTACATAAATTTCTACACAGATTTCGCCTTCAAGAAGATATTTGGTACGGAGGAGAACAAAGACTTACTAATTAGTTTTTTGAATGCTCTTCTTGATTTGAAGGGGGATGGCGAGATCAAAGACCTGACCTATCTCAACAGCGAGAATCTTGGTGAAGATATCAGAGAAAGACGTGCCATTTATGATGTGTACTGCCAGACAAAGGGAGGCGACCTGTTTATTGTGGAGATGCAGAAAGCGAAGCAGGACCATTTCCAGGACCGCTCCATCTACTACTCATCTTTCGCAATCCGAGAGCAGGGACAGAAAGGAAAGAAGGACAATATGCCGTGGGATTATTGCTTGTCTCCAGTTTATGTTGTCGGCATTCTTAATTTCGAAATGGACGAGACCAACAGGTCGGATAGGGTAATATCCAAAGTCAAACTGAAGGATGAAGACAATAAGGATTTCAGTGACAAACTGAATTTCATCTTTGTGGAGATGCCTAAATTCAGGAAGACAGAGGCCGAGTTGGAAACGTTTATGGACAAGTGGTTGTATGTCATCAAGAACCTCTACCGTCTGCAGGACAAACCAGCCGCATTGACGGAAGGAATCTTCAAAAAACTGTTTGAAGTGGCGGAAATAGCGGCATTCTCTAAAAATGAGCGTTATGACTATGAAGAGAATCTAAAAAATTATCTTGATTGGTTTAATGTCATGAGAACTGTTAAAAATGAGGGAAGAGCAGAGGGAAGAGCAGAAGGAGAATTAGCTTTACTCACAAAACAGGTGCTCGCCAAGAAAGAAAAAGGCAAAACAGCGTCTGAAATTGCAGAAATGTTGGAGGTAGACATTGAAGTTGTAGATGAGATATTGAATGGTCTGAAATGACAAGAGGACAACAATTGTGACATTTACTTACGGAGAAACCTACACAAAGCACATCTATGCCGATGCTCAAAGTTTACTGACAATTCGTTAAACTTACATTATACAGTGTGGATTATGCGGTCTGGATCATGAATTATGCTTCAGACCGCCTTTTTTGTCTACTTTTTTGCACTATTAAGCAACTTTTTTCTAATTTTGTCCCAAATACGTCCTTTCTAAGGGCGTTTACGTGTATCTAAAAGAAAAAAGAAAACAATATAAAAACATGGGTTTACTAGATTTAAGTGAACAGGAGATTCTAAGACGTGAAAGTCTTAAGGCATTGCGTGACATGGGTATCGAGCCATACCCAGCAGCAGAGTATAAGGTTTCTGCTTATAGCACAGACATCAAAGAGCAGTTTAAGGACGACGCTGAAAGATGGAACCTTTCCATCGCAGGTCGTATCATGAGCCGCCGTATCATGGGTAAGGCTTCGTTCGCTGAAATTCAAGATTCCAAAGGTCGTATTCAGGTTTACATCTCTCGCGACGACCTGTGTCCGGGTGAGGATAAGGAGATGTATAACACTGTATTCAAGAAACTTCTAGATATCGGTGATTTTGTTGGTATTAAGGGTTATGCTTTCCGCACACAGACTGGCGAGATCTCAGTGCACTGTGCTGAGCTTACTGTGTTGAGCAAGAGCCTTAAGCCACTTCCAATCGTAAAATATAAGGATGGCGTGGCATACGATGCGTTTGATGATCCTGAGCTTCGCTACCGTCAGCGTTATGTCGATTTGATCGTCAACGACGGTGTGAAGGAGACTTTCCTTAAACGTGCCACTATCGTCCGCACTATACGCAACATCTTGGATAACGCAGGATACACAGAGGTAGACACTCCTATCTTGCAGAGTATCGCAGGTGGTGCTTCTGCCCGTCCGTTTATCACTCATTTCAATGCTCTCAACCAGGATATGTATATGCGTATCGCTACGGAGCTCTACTTGAAGCGCCTTATCGTAGGTGGTTTCGAGGGTGTGTATGAGATGGGTAAAAACTTCCGTAACGAGGGTATGGACAAGACTCACAACCCTGAGTTCACTTGTATGGAGCTTTACGTCTCTTACAAGGATCTGAATTGGGGTATGGACTTCACAGAGAAGATGCTTGAGCAGATCTGTATCGCTGTCAACGGAAAACCAGAAGTTGAGATTGACGGAAAAGTTATCTCATTCAAGGCACCATTCCGTCGCCTTCCAATATTGGATGCAATTAAGGAGAAGACAGGCTACGACCTATATCCAATGAGCGAGAATGAGATCCGTGAGGTGGCTAAGAAGCTTGGCATCGAGGTCGACGAGACTATGGGCAAGGGCAAACTTATCGACGAAATCTTCGGTGAGACTTGTGAGGGCGACTTCATCCAGCCTACTTTCATTTGCGATTATCCAGTGGAGATGTCTCCGCTTACAAAGATGCACCGTTCTAAGCCAGGATTGACTGAACGCTTCGAGCTTATGGTCAATGGTAAGGAGCTTGCAAACGCATATTCTGAGCTTAACGACCCAATTGATCAGGAGCAGAGATTTATCGACCAGATGAAGCTTGCTGATAAGGGCGACGACGAGGCGATGATCATCGACCACGACTTCCTACGCGCACTTCAGTACGGTATGCCTCCTACATTTGGTATCGGAATTGGTATCGACCGTCTGGTGATGCTTATGACAGGTAAGTTCGCTATCGGTGAGGTGATGTTGTTCCCTCAGATGAAGCCAGAGACAACACAAGCTAAAGACGCGACATCAAAATATGTAGCGCTTGGAATTCCAGAGGCTTGGGTAGAGGTGATCCAGAAGGCTGGTTTCATGACAATCGAAAGCTTGAAGGAGTGTAATCCAAACAAACTACACCAGGACATCTGCGGTTTGAACAAGAAATACAAGTTAGAGCTCACTAACCCAACTAAAGAAGAGGTTGCGGAGTGGGTATCGAAAGTAAATTGATAGTTGAGTTAATAATTGATAGTCGAGGATGATGATCTGTAGAGACACACGGACGTATGTCTCATTGCAAGATTCCAAATCCAGCAAGATAAAAAATCCTGTATGATTCAATAAATCTAGGCTATTTGATTTTTAATTAATTTTAGTGATGCAGAAAACGCAAAAAACGATAGCGGTGATGGGCGGCGGAAGTTGGGCTACGGCCTTGGCTAAAGTCTGCTTGGCTAATAAAGATAGACATATCAACTGGTACATGCGTCGTCCGGAGCAGATAGAGGAGTTTAAGCAGACGGGACATAATCCGTCTTACCTCGTGTCGGCTCACTTTGATGTTGAGAGAATATCGTTTTATTCCGACATCAACGAGGCGGTGGCCAATTCAGACATCTTGATTTTTGCCACACCGTCGCCATATTTGAAAAGTCATTTGGAGAATTTGACAGAATCTTTGGAGGACAAGATTGTTATTTCGGCAATTAAGGGAATTGTTCCGGATGAGAACCTTGTTGTCTCTGAGTATTTCAAGAAAAAATATGGTGTTAAGGAAGAGAATATTCTGGTGGTGTCAGGACCTACGCATGCGGAGGAGATCTCGTTGGAACGTCTGTCATTCCTTACTGTCGGATGCAGCTCAATGGAACGCGCTGAAGAGGTGGCGGAAATATTGAACTGCTCATATTTGAAGACGCGAATACTTGATGATATCTACGGAATTGAATATGCGTCAGTGCTAAAGAATGTCTATGCTATAGCTGCGGGAATCTGTCATGGCATGAAACTGGGCGACAATTTCCAGGCTGTCCTTATTTGCAATGCCATTCAGGAAATGGACAAGTTCCTTAATGTGGCCACACAGAAGAGCAGAAATATATGTGAACCAGTTTTCCTTGGCGACTTGCTTGTGACTGGCTATTCAAAATTCTCACGCAACCGTTTGTTTGGCACGATGATAGGTAAAGGCTACAGTGTGAAGACGGCTCAGGTGGAGATGGAGATGGTGGCTGAAGGCTATTACGGAACCAAATGTATCACTGAGATCAACAAGACTCTCAATGTTGAGATGCCGATTCTCGAGGCTGTCTACAATATTCTGTATGACCGTGCGATTGCAGCGTTCGAAATGCGTAAATTGATTACAAAGTTGAAGTAAGATTTATGAAACGAATCATTTTGTTTATCTTGTCGATGCTCGCTTTTATTTCGGTAGAGGCAAAGACAACATTTAAGGTGGAAGGTCCACATAATGTGTATAGGCGCATTCGTGTGATTAACCAGACTTCCCAAGAAAATTTTGATTGTCGATTTGTCTTGTTGAAGGAAAATGAAGATGGATTATTGACTCGTGGTGATGTGTATGGAATATACCATCTGAAGGGCAGAAACGACATAGACACTAATACAAGATGGATAGACAAAGGCACTTTGGTCGGAATCGAAATGCCGGCTGGCTTTCCTGAGGATGTTGAGGTGTCTGTAGAGTATAACAGCGTCGCCATTCGTGTCACTTTGCTCGACAAAAACAGCAAGTTCGAGTCGTTCTAAGATAATTAAAGGAAATAAAAAACAAATAAAAAGAATAATGGAAAACATGAAACTTAACGTGGAGAATGCCTTCGTTTGCAAGGAGCTTCACATGTCAATGTCTGCTATCAAGGGTTACGAGCAGCAGGTGAAAGAGGCACAGGAGATGCTTCACAAGGGTACAGGTCTTGGTAACGACTTCCTTGGATGGTTGACTCTTCCTTCTTCTATCACAGAGAAGTTTATGGATGAGATCATCGCCGCTGCTAAGGTATTGAGAGAGAAGTGTGATTACGTTGTTGTCGCTGGTATCGGTGGCTCATACCTTGGTGCTCGTGCCGTAATCGAGGCTCTTTCTAACTCTTTCGCTCCATATATCAAGAGCTCAAAGAACCCAACTATCCTTTACGCTGGTAACAGCATCAGCGAGGATTATCTTGCAGAGCTTTCATCATTCCTTAGCCGCAAGCAGTTTGGTATCATCAACATCTCTAAGTCGGGTACAACTACAGAGACTGCTCTTGCATTCCGTATCCTAAAGACTCAGCTTGAGGAGCAGGTTGGTAAGGATGAGGCTCGTCAGAGAATCATTGCTGTTACAGACGCTGCTAAGGGTGCTCTTCGTACTCTTGCTACAAAGGAGGGTTACAAGACATTCGTTATTCCTGATAATATCGGTGGTCGTTTCTCAGTTCTTACTCCAGTAGGTTTGCTTCCTATCGCAGTTGCTGGTTTCGATATCAAGAAACTTGTTGCTGGTGCTGCTTCTATGGAGAAACTTACAGCTGAGGATGTTCCATTCTCAAAGAACCCATCTGCTATCTACGCCGCTACTCGTAACGAGCTTTACCAGAAGGGCAAGAAGATTGAGATTTTGGTTAACTACAACCCTAAGTTGCACTACATCGCAGAGTGGTGGAAGCAGCTTTACGGAGAGTCTGAGGGTAAGGATCTTAAGGGTATCTTCCCAGCTGCAGTAGATTTCTCTACAGACCTTCACTCAATGGGTCAGTGGATTCAGGAGGGTGAGCGTTCTATCTTCGAGACAGTTATCTCAATCGCTCGTCCATCAAAGAAGATCCAGGTGCCTATGGACGCTGAGAACCTTGACGGTCTTAACTTCGTAGGTGGCAAGAACGTTGACTACGTTAACAAGCAGGCTGAACTTGGTGTTATCATCGCTCACACAGACGGTGGTGTTCCTAACTTGCATATCAACTTGCCTTCACTTAACGAGTTCTACATCGGTCAGTTGTTCTACTTCTTCGAGAAGGCTTGTGGTATCTCTGGTTACTTGCTTGGTGTTAACCCATTCAACCAGCCAGGTGTTGAGGCATACAAGAAGAACATGTTCGCTCTACTTGGCAAGCCAGGTTATGAGGAGGCTACAAAGGCAATGAACGCACGTCTTGGCAGATAATCATTTGAATCTGATTGATTCTATATATGGCGACGGAAGCAATTCCGTCGCCTTTTTTTTTGTATATCGCTCTGTCATAGTTTATGACTGATATTGAAAAATGTGGTATATTAAGATCTTTTCGTAGCTAAAATGTGGATTGCAAAGGGCGAAACTTTTTGTCCGCTCGTCCTTACGGACTCGCGGAGAGAGGACGTTAGGGCGTTCCGTCCTTAACAATCCTCATAAAAATAACGTGAGTTCGACGAAATCAAAAAAATAGTTGGAGTGTCATAAATGAGGATTTTTAAGGGCCCATGTTTGATTGATATTGGCCCTAACCCCTTCCTTAGTGCGAGCCGTAGGCGAGCACATAAAATTTAAAAAAACACAGAGAGAAAAAGTTCACAGAGAAAGACTTCGTCTTTTTATGAGAAAAGGAGGTTGGATTTCGATCAGAAAATGAAAAATGATTCACAGATTACAATTCATCAAACTCACGTTAAATAGGATATGACCTTGATAAATTTTATTTAAAAATTGTTTTTCTGCATTTGTATGCGTACATTTGTAATTATTCTTTGGAATAAATGTGGAAAATTAAAAACCGAAATTTTATGAATAATTTGCTTAAAGTATTGGCTTCTGCCATCGGATTCTTTGTTATGATGATCATACCTGTTGCTTGCGATAGTGAGAATGAGACAGATTCTACACCGGATTTTACAATTACAGGTAAGGTCTTTGTAAATTCATATTTCAATGATGCAGATGGATCACACGAAGCTGGTACCGAGATATTGGAATTTAAGACTGATGGGTCTGTGGTGAAATACTCGCTGTTTTGCCTGCTTGCTGGTGATTATCTTCAGATGTTGGACAGACAGGACACAGGAAGGTATACGGCAGTGGAAAGTGCTGTTATGTTTGCATGGAAAGACACTGTAGAAACTGCTGCGATTATCGCTGACGGTGATAAACCGATGTTGCGTCTGTCTGAAGACGGAGATTTTAAGCTTTCGGATCTTTCCGCTGAAGGAAATGTCATGCAATTCACAAGAATCCATAAACATGATATGTTGGATCCGTTGGTGAAACCAGGAGATTCGTTGCTGGTTTTGACTCCGGAAAGTCGTTATTTTGTTTGCTCGGACAGACATTCTTTTGTTATGAATATTGATTCTCTTTCAGGCAGCCATGCAAATAACAATCAAACAGTGGGTTTCCGTATTGCTGGAATCCCGGGTGATTTTGTTTTGTCTGAGGCTTCTGGTAGCGTATATTTGATGCGATTCGGCACAATGGGTTATGCCCCTGTCGACAGGGAGATTGCTGATAGTAATCCTGAAAATGTTGTGGCTGTGCTTGTATGCGATGGTACTTCTGCCGATTTCACATTGGCAAGCCCATCGCTGGTCAAGGATTTCCAAGATGGAAGAGAAACACATACTCGATTCGCCAAACTAAAGCCTCTATTATATTAGAATCATTAAAATAACCAATAAAATGAGGATGGCAAAGGATATTTACCTTTGCCATCTTTTTTGTGTGATAACATCAATAAATTTTTTAATTGTCTTGAAATCTCCGATGAATTCGTGAAAAAATCTCTGTCTTGAAATTTTTCACAATCCTCTTTGGTACTTTTTAAGATGTTTTTGTGCAGTTTTATGTCGATATTTGTATCGTGAATAAAAACACTATTTATCTCTATCTAATACACATCTAATGAACAAAAGGGTTAATAGATTATTTTTTGCAACATTCTTGTCAGCTTCCAATTTGTTCGCATTGCGACAAATGGAAGCACTTGACAGAATTTCATTTATGCTTTGTTGAATTTATCTTTTCCTTGTTTACAACGTGGATATTTCCAATCGGCGGAAAGATCTTCGGAAGCAATGCCGTCGTGTTAAATTTTTGTATTTGTAGACGAATATAGTTCGCTGCTGTGGTCGGCATGTTTGTGTGTGATGAATTTTCGTCACCAGTGTTTAGGTTGTTATTTGATTATTTTCTCCGCCATACGTTTGCCAGCATTGTATGCTTGCTGCAAATCGTCTTCCCAGTGCGCGTCACGATATTGTCGCTTAGCCTCTTCCGAGAATCCAGCCAATTCATAGTTGTTGTAGTTTTTTACTTGATAGGTGTTGTATGCAATCAGTTTTTCTGGTTCACCGAGAGCTTGCGAGATGCAATATTCCATTGTGCCATAGCCATTGCAGTTGTTGTATTCTTTGGTGCCGTTTTGCGTTTCAATCAGCACTACTGGCATACGTTTGGACGCTGTATTGCTGTAGTCGTTGTAAGAGAGCCAAGGAAATGCCAATCGTTCAAGGAATGCACGCATTTGGCCGCTGATCTCACCGAAATAGTTAGGTGAGCCAAGCACAAGCCCGTCTGCTTCTGCTATTTCTTCCAAAATTGGTGTAAGCGCGTCCTTAAACTTGCACACATTCACAGCTTTGCCTTTGATTTTGCATGCCAGACACGACATGCAGCCTTTGTAGTCGATATCGTAGAGACGATAGTATTTCACTTCAATTTTTTCGCTGACGGAACTGGCTCCTTCAGCAAACTTCTTGAGCATGGATGCGGTGTTGAACGTCTTGCGTGGACCACCGTCGATAATGATGATTTTTTTCATGGTATAAGCTTTAATTGCTCAAATATATTAAATAACGTCAATTCGACGAAATCAAAAAGATAGTTGGAGTGTCATAACTGAGGATTGTTAAGGGCCCATGTTTGATTGATATTGGCCCTAACCCCTTCCCACGTGCGAGCCGTAGGCGAGCACATAAAATTTAATAAAACCACAGAGAGAAAAAGTTCACAGAGAAAGACTTCGTCTTTTTATGAGATAAGGAGGTTAGATATTAATCAGAAAGTGGAAAATGATTCACAGATTACAATTCGTCGAATTCACGTTAAATATTATTGTAATATTGATTTTTGAGATTTACCATGTAGTTTTTACTTCATCTTCCCAAACATTGCTTTCATCATCTCCTTGTCCATAGGCTGCATAGTGTTGAGCTTGAGCGACTTCACCATTTTGAGCGTGCCCTGCTTGTATTTCTGAAAATGGTCGGTTTTCAGGTGTGCTTGATAGACGGCGTCGTTGGCATAGATTTCGAGAATGCGGATTTGGCACGAGTCGGCGGGATCCTGCATAGGGAACAGGCAGATGACACCTGGCTCTCGCTCCACCGACAGACGGTCTACCTCAGTGGCATACTCCAGGTATTCATTTAGAAATTCAGGAAAAACCTCTATTTCTGCAATTCGGACAATCATGTCATCTTTCTCTTTGTTTGTCACAGTGGTGGCTGCTCCATCTGAAAGGTTGAATAGACGTTCAGCGTTCTGGTGAAAAAACATATCCTTGTATGCCATTAGATCAGGTTCTTCAGCAAGATATTTTTTCATACGTTCAATACCTGCTGTAAGCACTTGTGGGGCTACGTAAGGATAGTCGGACCCATACAGAATATGTTCAGGTGTGGTGATTGTAAGCATCATGCGGATGACTTCTGGCGAGTGTGCACCGGCAAGATCAAAATAAAGGGAATTGAGGTTTGCTTGCCAATCTATTTCTCCGACAAGTTTGTTTGCCTGCATCACAGCTGTCAGCGACTTCATCCTTGGCACGGCAAGAGGGAGATAGGCACCACAGTGCGGAATCACAATTTTCACATTCGGATAACGAGCCAAGACATTGCGGCTGAACATGTTAGCGACGGCACGTGTGGTTTCTGAGAGATATTCCTGCATTGCAAGCGGGGTCTGTTGCATCACCTGCTTGTTGACAGGCTCTGGACGGTGTGGATGCAGGATGACAACGGCTTTGCGGCTGTTGAGCACAGAGAAGAGAGTGTCGAGTTCGGGAGTGCCGAGATATTGTCCTGCAACATTGGTGGCGAGCTTTATGCCGTCGGCTTTGAGAATGTCGAGTGCATAAATGGCTTCTTTTATCGCAGCGTCTACATCAGGCAAAGGAAGTGCCGCACAGAAGAGAAAGCGTCCAGGGTAACGCTGCTTAAGAGATGCCGCCTCTTCATTATTCTTCCGAATGGTTGATGCAGACGACGGTTGAGGGGCGGCGAGTGTCAAAACTGAGGTCGACACGTTGTTGTCGTCCATCCACTTGATATGTTGCTCAATATTGTATTTTGGCAAAGGAAACCCTTCGTCTAGAAGACGGTTCTCTTTCTTCAACTCCGATACAAAGTCGTCTGTGATTAGGTGTGCGTGCACATCGATTATTTTTTGTGACATGATAATCTCTGCTGACATTAAAAAAAATATGAATGCGAATAGTCTTTTCATTTGCCAAGTCATTTTCTCTTTTCCGACATTTCTAAATAATCGTGTAAATCAATTGTCCCAGCCTCGTTTTCAATGCCAAGACTCGGCACACATTCAACCATTCTTGTGGAGCCGCTCTTTTTGTCGACGTAGAAATAGACCAATGCTCCCGTGTAACTGCGGAATACCACCTGAAATTCAGTTTCAGTCTCATCTCCCATAGTTACGCTCATAATTGAAGGGTTGGTCTCTGCAATACTCCAGTCGTACTCCCTATGACAATAGTTGTTTACTCCCTCGTATGCCATTTCTGCTGAAATGTCGCTCTTTGTGGTGTTTGAACGGCACGAACACAAAAGCATAGTAAAAAGACTGAATAATAATGCGATATTTTTCATTTGCTGAGAAGTAGTTTAAGTTTTGCTGAAAATGCTTTGCTATAGAAGTTCATCATGCAGCTAAAAAGATGATTGTTAATCTATCAAACATGAATCGTTAACAATCATCAAATTCCATTAATACCCAATTCCTTTCAGCCATTTTTCAACTTTTGCTTTCCCAGCACGAACCTCATGTCCGTAGATTGAGAACCCTTTCTGAACCTTAGCTTTAGGGAAAGCTTTTTCTATGTCTTCCACACAGTTGGCTAATCCGCTACCTTCGTGAGTGGTGAACGGATAGACGGTCTTGCCATCTAGATTGATGTCCTTAAACAGTGTGAACATCACCTGTGGATAAGTTCCCCACCAAACAGGGCCGCCGATAAACACCGTGTCGTACTTTGACAAATCTGGGGCTTTGCCTTCGTATGGTGGCAGTTCTCCTTTGTTGGCCTCTTCCTTAGCAAGTTGGATGAGAGTGTTGTATGCCATTCCGTCGTACTTGTGAGTTACGATTTCAAATTGAGAAGCACCAGTAAGTTCAGTGATGTAGTCAGCCACGATTTTTGTGTTGCCGACCTCAATGTTTCCCACAGAATAGTTGTCTCCTGCGTGTGAAAAGAAAATAACGATTGATTTGCCCATTTTGGTTTGATTTTTAGAACTTTGCCCATTGCAACTTGCTCCGATCAACAAAGCGGTAATGGCAAGAATTATTGATTTCAGTTTATTCATATCGAGCTAAATTAAAATTTACATACAAAAATAGAAATTCTACTTTTTGTTGTTGGTATATATTTTTCGGAAAGGATAAACAATTTTTCAAATCATTTCACCTTCCCATACTCTTCATCACTCACTGCTTCCAGCCACTCGTTGGTAGGGTTGGGTTGCAAGTTCTTGTGATAGGTCAGATGTTGCATCCATGATCCTTTGGCGGCGCCGTGCCAGTGCTTCACTCCTTCTGGCACTTCAATCACCACTCCTTCCTTAAGCTCCACCGCTGGTTTGCCCCATTCCTGATACCAGCCGTGTCCGTAGACGCATATCAGCACCTGAACGGCACCGTGATGCACGTGCCAGTTGTTGCGACATCCTGGCTCAAAGGTCACATTCACGACGCTTTCACCATAAGGAGACACATAGCTGCGGCCAGTGAAATATTGAGCATAGGCATCGTTGGGCACTCCGCGTCGCCAATATGATTTCAAATCTATTTGGTCGTACTGGCTAATGCTATTGGAATTAGGAACGCCCATATATTCATTGATGGCTTTCAACGCTCTTGAAGCGGCTTTGTTGCAGCCATTCGTCGCCAATGAGACGGGGATCTGTTGCAACTGTTTGTTTGTGACTCCCATGTTGTGAGCTCCGTTGACATGCGCTTTCAGTTGAGGCTCAACTCCTTCTAATCCTGCAAGGGCACTCACTGTGACCAGCTCTCGGTCGGCATGGGTGAGAATATCGCGGGCAAAGATGTCGCCGAAAAGATGAGCTTTGAGATAATAGTCTTCGGCAGGACAAAAATCGTAGTTGAACGGCAGTCCCGAAAGTTGGGTCTGAACCTCTGTGCCTTGTTTCAACGCGTTGTAGTCCTTGGGTAGGGCCGACGCATCGTCGCCTTGCTCGTAAGGAGTGGTTCGTTCGGCAAGCACTTTTTGCAGTGTGCCAAGAGCGTTCAGACTGCGAGGAAAGCCCGTATAAGCGTAAAGTTGAGACAATGCTTCTTTTATTTGGTTGACGGTAAGCCCAGCGTCAAGTCCTTCGTTGATGGCGTCGTAGAGTAGAGATTGATCGCCAGAAGCCTCGTTGCAGGCGATCGCGGACATACATGCCGCCTGTCTCTCGTTGAATGTCAATGTGTTCATGTCTTTGATATTATTTTCCGTTTTGTTCTGACAACCGGCAAGGGTTAATGCAGAAATTAACAATGTACATAAATGCCTTATTTTCATAATATAATCTTAAAAAACTTCTTCGCTTAAATTTCTAATGCAAATATAAAAAATGTAAGGGAACCTGTTGTTGCATATTTTTCGGTTTAAATTACCAAATTTTCGGTAAAATGACAAGAGACGGAAAATCAAACAGAAGATAGAAAAACTCCAATTAAGAAGCTTTTTTCTGTAAGATTTCATGGCTCCATGGGGTACATTCGTACAAAACAACAGCTATTCCCATATTTGTTAACCTCAAAATCTTGTTTTGTTAATTGTTTTTTTCAGACTTCTTTAATTTTATCGTCGTGATGAAATCGCAACAGATTTTCTCTACATTATAATTTAATACAAAAATCACTAGACTTCATGAAAAACACTTTACTCTCAGCTGCATCTTTTTTGATGTCGGCATCTGTTATGGCGGATAATCCGATTTTCCAGACGGATTTCACCGCTGATCCTGCTCCTGTTGTGATTGGTGACACGGTATTTGTTTTTACTTCGCATGATGAGGATGGTGTGGATTATTTCACAATGAATGAGTGGCGTGTCTTCTCCACCGTCGACATGGTAAACTGGACCGACCGTGGAGCTCCTATTCAAAACAGCGACTTTAAATGGGCTGACCGAGATGCCGCTTGGGCTTCACAGATGATTGAAAGAGACGGTAAGTATTATTTCTATGTCACTTCCACGTCTAATGGCCCGCGTGTGATCGGTGTGGGTGTGGCAGACCATCCTGCCGGACCTTACAAAGATGCTATCGGCAAACCTCTTGCCGGACCAAACTGGAACTATATCGATCCTACCGTCTTCATCGACGATAATGGTCAGGCTTACGCTTATTGGGGAAATCCTAAACTTTATTGGTGCAAACTGAATAAGGACATGGTGACTATTGATGGAAGAATCAATGAAACCAACCTTACTGCTGAATCGAACTACAAGTATACTGAAGGTCCGTGGATCTCTAAACGCAATGGCATCTATTATATGATATATGCCTCTCACGGTGTGCCGGAGAAGATTTCGTATGCCACAAGCAACAGTCCCGAAGGCCCGTGGACATCTCGTGGAATCATTCAGGAGAGTGGAAGACATAATGAGGTGAATAATTTCGCTTTTACTATCCACTCGGGTGTGATCGATTTCAAGGGTCATTCATACTACTTCTACCACAATCAGAATCTGCGTGGAGAGGAGGGCTATACCGGAGGCTTCACCCGTTCGTGCTGCGTGGAGGAGTTTACATATGGAGCTGATGGCTCTATCCCCCTTATCCCAGCCACAAACATAGGTGTGAAAAATGCCGTTAAAAATCTTGATCCGTATTTGAGGGTCGAGGCTGAGACAAAAGCCTTCTCACACGGATTACGTATGAACTACAAAGACCGAAACAATATCTTCGTACATGGTATCGACAATGGCGACTATATCAAAGTCCGTTCGGTAGACTTCGGCGAGGAGGGTGCGTTCAAGTTTGTCGCCGCTGTTCGTTGTGCTTCTGGAAAGGGCGGAAATATTGAGGTCCATTTGGATAAAAAAGACGGTGAAAAGATCGCTTCTCTCAGTGTGGAGCCTACTAATAATGCTTGGAAAGAGTTGGAGTCGGAAGTGATGATGGTGACGGGAGTCCACGACATCTATTTCACATTTTCTGGTCAGAATAGTGAAATGTTTGAATTTGACTATTGGTATTTCGTAGACCAGTCTCACAATATTCCACAGACTCCATACAATGGTGAACCAGCTGAAATTCCTGGTAAAATACAGGCTGAGGAGTATGATCTTGGTGGCTCTGGCAAGGCTTATTATGATATGGATGGGCAAAACCGTGGAGAGGTATTCCGTAAGGATGGTGTAGACGTGTATAAATCCGATGAAATCGACGGTTTTGCTGTCGGTTACGCACAAAAAGGAGAGTGGCTTGAGTATACGGTCAACGTGAAAGTCGCCGACGACTACAAAATCCGCACAAGATTGTCTACTGGAAATGCGAATGCTGGAATCAAACTATATCTTGACGACGAAGAGATTTCCGACTTTATCCAGACTGCTGAAAATGGAGAGGATTGGGAAGCATACCTTATCGCTGAAACAAAGACGACAAAAAAGTTGCCTGAGGGAGAGCATATTTTGAAATTACAGATTGAAGGAGACTGGATCAATATCGACTGGATTGAATTTTGTGATAAAAACTCCACAAATGTGGTGGAAGTAAATAATCTGACGATTCTTGACGGAGATTATACAGTCTATACCGCAGATGGGAAAATCGCAGACATAATCACGTTCAACAATTCCGTCTCACCAAAAGAATTGCTGAAAAACAAAGGATTTGAGAAGGGCGTATATCTTTTGAAATCAATTGATGATAAAGATGCGGTATCTGTGATTGTGGAATAACGTTATTATGACTGCTCGTTCTTGCGAACTCGCAGAAGGGAATGGGGTTAGGGCGTTCCGCCCTTAACAATCCTCAACTCTATAACCAATTTTTAGACAGATTCTAATTCAAAACAAGAAGAAAATGAAATACAATCATATACTTACCTTATTGTTGGGCTGCTTCATCATCAATGCCAATGCAATAGACTTCCACGTCTCTCCAAATGGCAACGACGCTGCTGAAGGAACGCTTACAGCTCCATTCAAAACTCTTGAGCGGGCACAAAGAGCGGTGCGTGGTGTCAACAAATCAATGTCGGAAGATATCAACGTCTACTTGCATGAAGGCACATACCAGCTTGCAAGCACATTGCGTCTTTCCAATGCCGACGGTGGAACAAACGGCCACTATGTACGCTATATGGCAGCTCCGGGCGAGACTCCGTTGGTGACGGGAGGTGTCCCAGTGAACGGATGGGAGTTGTTCGACGCGGACAAAAACATCTGGTGCGTGAAGGATGTCGTAAATCGTTTCCGTCAGTTGTACGTCAACGGAAAGAAAGCGATAAGAGCTCGTCATCCGAATGTCAAACCCAACGGCGACCACTATTTCAACCGTCTTGCCAAAGTGGATACTTTTGGCAGGGCATTCGACGTCTACACGGATCAAATAAAAAAACTAGAGAATATAAAGAGGTCGGAGATCCATGTTATGGTGGCATGGGCCGACCAGATTCTTAGAATTGAGGATGTGAAATACAACGGCAACACATGCAAGATCATTCCTCAGGATCCAGAGCGTACCCGTCTGTTCCGCAGAGCCTACCCGATGCTTGGCACGGCATTCATGAGCAATCCACCCAAGCAGCAGTGCTATTATCTTGAAAACGACATGTCGCTTTTGGATATGCAGGGCGAATGGTTTCTCGACGAGGATAGCAACACACTCTATTATATACCGCGTGAAGGGGAAGATATGACTACGGCAAATGTCGTGGCTCCCAATCTGGAGACTCTTATTGAGGTGACGGGAGAAAGCACAAAAAACAAGGTGCAGAACATCTCGTTCAGCGGCATTGTTTTTGCCCATACCAATTTCTTGCGTCCAAGCAGGGAGGGACTGCTTAATCTGCAGGCCGGACAGTTCGCAGTGAAGGTGGAGGATCGTGGGTATCTTAAATCAAATGAGTTTATGCTTTGGCATCCGGAAGCGGGAATTGAGGTGACAAACGCAAGCCGTGTGGTTTTTGAAGACAATATTTTCACTCAGATGGCTGCCACTGGACTGGATTTCACATCCGGCACCAACGACACACGTATAGAGGGCAACGTCTTCACAGAGATAGGAGGTTCAAGCATTTCGATTGGAAAATTTGCTCCTGACTCATTGACGGAAATCCACAAGGGTTACAACCCTTCCGATAAGGATGAGATATGCACTCGCGACACAGTGAAGAACAATTACGTCCACAACACTACTAACGAGATTCAGGGTGCTGTGCCAATCCTTGGCGGCTATCCAAGATATATCGTGATCGAGCATAACGAAGTGTCGTATGCCAATTATTCGGGAATCTCTGTCGGATTCGGCTGGACCAAAAAAGAGACTGCGATGGACGGAAACAAGATCAATTATAATGAAATCCATCATATCGCAAGATTGTTGTGCGACGGTGCGGCGATCTATACCCTTTCTAATCAGGGCAAAAACGGACAGATCATGTACAACTACAGCCATGATATCAACGGTTCTAACTGGGCAGACTATTGGACTTGCCCTATCTATCAGGATGAGGGAACCAGCGGTTTTGAAATCGCTTACAATGTGGCTGTGAATGCTCCGAAGGGAACAGCCTGCAACCAGTGTGGCAGCAATTATACCCACGACAACGACGGATCAGACAAGGGTGTGATCAACAACGCCGGAATTGAGCAGAAATATAAGAGTATCAAGAATAAAGATATCCCATTGCCTAATTTCTCTGAGACTATTCCACAGGAACCATATTCCTCTGTGTTCACTCTTCCTGGCAAGATAGAGATGGAAGACTACGATTTGGGCGGACAAGGCATCGCATACTACGACAAGGATGTGGAAAACCAAGGTGAAGCCTATCGTAACGACGGAGTGGACATCGTCACCGTCGACTCAATTAGCGATGCGAAAGGATATGCCATCGGCTACACACAAGAAGGGGAGTGGACGGAATATTCAATTGCTGTCGAGAAGACTGCACCGTATTTCTATAAAGCCAATGTGGCTAGCGGATTGGATTTCTCAAGTTTCATCATTATGGTAGACGGCAAACAAGTGGCAGACACAGTCAAGATACCCCAGACCGACAGCTGGAACACATATACAACAGTGGACGGCAAGACCTCCGAGATCGAGGCAGGTGATCATATCCTGCGTGTCAGAATCAGCGGAGCTTATGCCAATATAGATTGGATCGCGTTTGCGGAAACAAAAGAAGAACTAGAAGATCTGACTGGCAACATCGACATTTTGTCGGGTGAGCCAAAGGAAGCCACAGTAGTGGATATGATGGGAAAAACATGGGCAAGGATTGTTGCGAAAAGCAGCGTCGACGCGAATATGAAAATCAGGGAGAAAAGATTGCCATCAGGCGTTTACGCAGTCAGATTCAGCAATGGAAAGACACAGCTTATTATCATGAAATAAAATCTTACTATTGATTTGGAAGACGCAGGAGAAAACCTTCTGCGTCTTTTTTTTATTTGCTGGTGTCAAACAAAAATATTGAATTTTGTTTGCTGACAGCGAATAAAAACACTTAATTTTGTTTGCTGGTATCAAAAAAATATTAAGTGATTCCCGTCTGGAAATGGTTGCTGGAGTGAGACTAAGACTCGGTTGGTAACAATTTTTCACAAAAAAAGAGCCACAATTTGAAAATATTGCTATTTTTGCCTAATCTAATAACACTAACTATTTTTGAATTTGTAATAGGGGTTTAATATATGAATAAATTTGGTATTAAATTAATTGCAATTTTATGCTGCTTGTTGAGTGGCATAGGAACTTTTACGGTTCAAGGACAAAATGTCCCATATAATCCGTCTGCGTTCATCGAAGTCAATATCAATTCCGGTGACCCTGCATTTCCATATCCTCAGTTTTTGGAATATCCTGGTGGAGGAAAGTCTTTGGCAAAGTATAATGCTGAAGGAGTAACGCATGCAGATATGGAAAAGGCTGGACGAGAGGCATACGAAATCATGACACACCGTTGTCGTTATTTTGGAGGCACTCATTGTGGTGTTAAGTATATTGTTTTTAATCCAATTTCAAATGGAGGAACGACGGAGACGTCTTTGACTTATCCGGATGTCCCTGGTGCTTATGGAACTTTCTGTTCTGAGGGAGACGGATACATTCTTTTAGCGGCAGCTCTGTTTGCTGATCAAAAGACATATAATGGCCTTTACATGTGGATCCATGATAATAGATTCAGTGGAGTAAAGAGGTTTAAGGATGGAAAGATGTTCCGTGAAAACAAGAAAGGATTCACAACATGTCCATATCTTGCTGGATGGGGAGCGGATGAGACCACAACTACAGAAGGAAAGTGTCATTCGGCTACAGATGGAGATGTAGATATTGCTTTGGCTACTCTTATTGCTTATAAGCAGTGGGGCGAGTTTATGAAGCAAGATGGTGAGATTGTAAGAGATGCCAATGGTGACCCTATTTCATATTTGTATGAAGCACAAAGATGTATTGGAGCTTTGGTAGATACGGTGCCTCAGTGGGAGTATGGTGCAAATACATTGTCTGGATATCTGCCTGGTGTAATAGGTATTGATGGTTATACGAAAGATGGTGTAGCTCAGGGAGAGGTTACAAGATGGCGATTCTCGGATGCGGCCATTGCCAGGTATGGTAATATCAACGGACCATATAATGGAGGCCCTGTTTTGATGTCGCAATATGGAAAAATGTTTGCCGACTATGATGCTCCGGCTTATTACGATGAGTTTTACAAATGGTTTAAAGAAGACGGAGCAAAAAATTATGATAAATCTACAACAGAATGGCGTGTCCATCAATTTCAAAAAGCCGCAGCTTCAGGAAATTGGATTACAAAGATGGCATATGAAGATGGCAGATATGCGTCTATAGGAAGCTTTTCTGTTGGTGACGATGGATCTAATCCTACTTTTGGGGAGTCTGGACTTGATGGAGAGGATTTTCGATTCGCTTGGCGTCATTTGCTTGATTATTTGTGGCATGGTGAAACAGCATATGATTGGGACCCTAAAAACCATAGCGTGATAGAAGGTCAATCACACGATGGTGTCAAACTTATGGGAATTCGTCATGCACAATTGTTGAAAGACCCACCAGGTGTTGGCGATAAGCCTGGTACTTCTGCTTGTGCTAAACTAGGTGCATCTCCAGATGCGGGTCAACCGATGTGGAGTGGTGTGGTACACAATCCACAACAGTATAATTCGGATGGTACGGTTAAATCTTTTTACCACACCAACTATTCTATCGGAGCCGGTTCTCCTGCAGCGGTCATTGCTGAAGATCAAGAATTCCTAAATGATATGTATCGTTCTTTGGAACTACGTTGGGATGGAAACAACACTGATGTCGGGGCGGAAGATGAAGAGAGATATATCGGTAGTACTCCTAAATATTTCCATGGATGGTATCGTACTCTTGGTATGTTAGTGTGTCAGGGTAATATGCATGCCCCTGCAAACATGAAATCTGCTGCAAACATGAAGGTATATATGTCGGTGGATAAGACATACGCTTACGTTGATGATCAAATTGACTATACTGTCCAGTATCGTAATTATGGTAGTGCTGAAGCAACAGGAGTGAAGATTGAGACTGAAATAGATCCTAATTATGAGGTTGTCAGCATTTCAAACGGAGGTAAGTTCAGCGGTGGCAAAATCGTTTGGAACATTGGTACTGTGCCAGGATTCAAGACAGGTCATTTGGCTGAGACAATAGATTCAGTTTCATTCCGTGTTATTGCAAGAGACACACTTAATCCACGTATATGTTTGACAAGCAAAATTACTGGTTCAAACTTTGATGAATGGGTAAGTAACGAATATCCTAACCATGCGACATACACAATGGAGCGTAACTGTGTGGATATTCTTGCCAATAGAACTTTGACAATCGATAAGAAGGCTTCACGTAAGGCAATGAACCCTGGTGATGTGGTTGCATTTACGGTAGAATTTGAAAATAAGTCGGAGGGAGAAAGCTCTTGGTTGAATGGAGGTCGTGATAATGTCCGCTTGTCGTATGGTAATTATATGATGAGTAACACCGCCAATCTTTTCTATCAGTACTATCGTTTTTGGAATGATGCATATGAAGCATACATCAATTTAGGAAACTATCGTGTGTCATATTTCATGTATGATGCCGCATCTATTGGCTTGTATGATAATGACAATCCAACTGGATGGCAATTCGAGTTGGATAATGGAAATGATATGGCTAAATATGGTTGGATGCCAACTGGTGCAGAAACTAAGTTTACATATCAGAAAATGCCTAATGGAGAGGATGAACATGGAAAGTGGAATCAGAGAATAATGATTCAGTTCCCTTCTTCTTTGATGGCTGCGTCTGCTTATGTCTACGACCATTTGAACAATGCATTCCAACTTCATAAAGGTGGTTATGGTCCTTGTTTCTTCCGTACTCGTTTAGGAATAAAACAAGCTAAAGCTATGTATGAAAAGGTGAAGGATGACTGGTCATATTCTGGAGATTTGGCGATTTCCGCTCTCGACGGACAGACTGAGACATTTACTTTGATTACTCCAGGGTGGGCTAATTATGACAATCCTGGTTATGAAATAACAAATTACGCAAGAAATATTTGTAACCCTCTTTCTGTGCCAAACTATGATAGAGTCTTGATTGAGGAGTTTGATGGATATACATGGCGTAGAATTCAGGGAACAGGTCCTCTTCCTGGTCGTGAGGCAAACAATGTTACAATTGTAGATACTATTCCTTATGAACTAGAGTGGGTAGGTTGGAAAGATAGTACAGCATTGAAAGATGACAAGGGTGAGAAAATCAAGGCTACTTATACACCTGCAGCAAATCCAAAGAGCGCTGGTTATACAGGAATTGTTAAGTGGACTACCCCTGTTATGCTTGTCGGAGAAAAAGATAAATTAATCTACATGTGTAAGGCAAGAGATTTGGGTTGCCCAAATGCTGAAGATGCCTATTATATGAATGTGGCGTGGATTTCGTCTCAAACTGATTCTCCAGATTCTGCTAGAGTAGAACTTATGACTACATGTGCAGAGTTGCCTCCTGTTATAGATGAACAGACATGCTTGTTTAAGACGGCAAGTGTTAAGAAGGCAATGATTGGTGATGATGTGTCGTACAAAGTCAAGTTTGTTAATAATATAGGCTCAAAGGTCGATGCAAACTGTAAGGATAAATCAGAGTGGGTCGCCCTTAATAAAAAATCTTTGCCAGATATTAATGGCGGTCTTGTGTTGTCGAAGGAAGGTGGTGCTTTTGCCGCTCCTAAATATTCATGGGGTAAAGATGGCGAAGTGTATGCCACAATTGAAAACGCAAAGAATACAGAAAGTATTTTCTTGGTGTTTAGATACGTAAGTGGAACCCCAGGACAAACTGACTTTAAAGGTGTTGCGATCAAGATGAAGGTAAATCTTGATAACGATAATAATTTTGGATATGAATTGTATAATGATAGTAAACTTGTCGCTGCAGAGGGAACAAGTTGGCAGGATGTTATGCAATTTAAGGGATCATCTGTAGCCCCTACATTTAAATTTGTCCTTCGTGGAGAAAAACTATATATGTATTGCAATGACGAGGAAGATGAATGGGAAAACGTGATGAAAGATTGGAGCGGTCTTACAAGTGCTGGCCCAGGATATTTCGGTATTTACACGGCAAGAAACAACGGTACACCTACTCTTACAAAGTTTATCACAGAGCTGGATTATGCATTTGATGTGACTGTTGGTGATTATCTTCCTTCTGAACTTGAAGAAATCACAGACATTACTCCTTCTGGTGAATATGATAAAAAAACGGGAACTATAAAGTGGCCTACAGTAGAAAAGGTGGCTCCAGGAGATTCTTTGATTTATACTTTTGATGCTAGAGTCAAAGAGTGTGAAAAGTATATTAACAACTATGCCTTTGCTACGGCTTATGGAGTAGATTCATTAAAGGCTCTCAACACTATCGAGTGCGGTGAGGTTGAGTGCGACCTTACCGACGCTGTCGCAAGTTTGAAACTTGAGGAGATTTGTGAGGGTGACAGCACTTATATCAAGGCTGTCGCAACTCCTAAGTCGAAGGGTTATACATATGAGTTCTTCAATGGAAAGACATCGTTGAATGACGACAAACCAATCAAGGTGGATTCGTTCTTCGTTAAGGAGGCTGGCTCTTATTCTGTGACTGTCTACAATGAGGAGATAGCAGGATGTAAGATCTCTTCTAAGAGTGTCAAACTTACTATCAATCCTCTTCCTGATGTGGCTTTGGAAAACGGAGTGGCATTGTGTGACGGTGAAGGTCTTGATCTGTCGAAAGCTACAATTGAAGGCTATGATTTGAATTGGTATTCGGATGACGTTGCTGCGTTTGAGGTGACTGATTTGAATATCGACGGCAAGGATGTATTAGGTGCATATTTCTATACTGCCACAGACAAGACAACCAAGTGCGTGGGCAAAGTTCAAATGATGGAGGTCTCTAAGGAGGCTATACCTGATGTTCCTACTGTCACTTCTCCTAAGGAGTTTGCCGTAGGCACAGGCAAAGAGGATATCACAAAACTTGCATCTTCAGCAAATGGACGTGTGGTTTGGTATGAGTCGAAGACTGCTACGGATTCGTTGCGTACCCCTGTCACAATTTCTGTCGCTAAGGAAGACACAATCGTTTATTATGTGAGCGCTGTGTCGAAGGGAGGATGTGAGAGCGAAAGGGATTCGGTTGTGATCTATATTACAAGTTCAAACAAGCCAAAGGTGAGCGACACTACATTGTGTGTCGGTGAAAAGATCGATGTCACGACATTGGTTGAGGCTCCAGAAGCAGGCCAGTCTTTGATCTGGTGCGACGAGACGGGTGCTCCACTATCGGAGCCAACTCCATTTGAAAGTGCTACTCCTGGTGAAACCAAATATTATGTCAAGTCGACAAATGGTACGGCTGAGAGTGACATCGCTGAAATCACAATCACAACTGTTGGTGTCGGCACGGCTAAGACTGACGATGTGTCGTATTGTGAGGATGCAAATGCAGAAAAACTTGTGACTACTACAGATGTTTCGTCGTTGAGCACGTTTGTGAAGGCTGATGATCCATCTAAGTTTGAATGGTATCTTGGCGGTGTGAAACTAGATGAGTCGGCTTTGATTCCGTCGACATCAAAAGTTTCTTCCACTACTACAAACACATATAAGGTGGTGCCTACTTACACAATCTCAAGCAATCACGTCTGCAAGGGAGATACTGCAGATCTTGATGTCACAGTGAAGCATATCGATGCTCCGGCAGTTAACAATGTGATCACATACACATTGGGAGATACGTTGACAGACGGCTCATTCAAGAGCCTGCTTACTCAAGATCCGTCGGCTGTGACACCAGGCAAGGATATGACACTTGTGTGGTATGATGAGAATATGTCTGAGTTGAAGTCGGAGCCAATTCCGTCGGCAGACAAGAGCATGACAACAGATGTGAAGCTTAAGTATTATGTCAGCCAGAGGGATGCGGATGGATGCGAAAGCGTTTTGAGTGATGTCGATGTGATTGTAAGTTTGACACCGGTGCCAAAGACAAAGGTGGCTCGCTTCTGTGAGGATTATCTTTCAACGGAATCTATTGAGGATTTCGTAGAAAAATCTGATCCATCATATAGCTTGAAATGGTACGACGCGGATAAGTCGAAGGGAGGACTTGAAATTTCTATGCCTGCTATTTCAACAACTAAGACAACAAAACAACCTACAGATACCACCGTATATTATGTATGTCAGGTTGATGATAATGGAGCTGAGTCGTCTACAGTGCCAGTGAGGGTGATACTATATGCACGTCCTGAACTAAAGACTCATTTCGATACAGTTTGTTCAAGAGCCGTTAATCTTGATACAATGTGGATCGTTAGCAACGACGTGTCAAACGTATATTCATCATTTACAGATGAGAGTGGAAATCCTTTGAATAATTATAATGCAATTGATAAGACAGGTCACTACAATGTGACAGGTTATTTCAAGATGCCTAACGACACTTCAATCAAGTGTGAGAGTAATTCGCCAAAGGAGATTTATGTTGAGATCCACAGAATCGACTCTTTGTCAATTGTCGGAGCTGCGTCAGCATGTCCGGGAGCTTCGGTAGAGTTGAGCGCTGTGTTGAAGGGTGACACGTATAATTCAGATATCACCTACACTTGGAACACAACTAATAAGTCGACAATGGCTGATGCCGGCAATTTTGTGAGCGAGCCATTGAACGACCCTACGAAGTTTGAGGTCACAGTGTCTGATGGATTCTGTGAGAAGACAGTGTCGCACACTGTTAAAATCGGACAAGGAGAGGTGAATGGATCTATTATTTTCACAGATGAGGATGGCAATACAGAGGCAATCTCAGCCCATGGAGATCCTATCTCATTCTACAGTTGTGGCACTAAATATTCGTTGTTCGCTGATTTGGAGTCTGATGCCAACGATTTCAAGTGGAGCACAGGTGAGACATCTCAGGCAATACAGTTGGACACTGAAGGAGAGTATGTTGTCACATTCACCAATGAGTGTGAGACAAGCCAGAAGGTGAAGGTGGTCGACGCAGGCATCAAGAATAATACTGTAGGAAGAGACACAATCCTTTGTGAGGGTGCTAAATATGTGATGGATTTGGATTTCTCTTGCAAGGAAACTCCAACTGTAGAGTGGAAGAAAGACGGTGTTGAGGTTGGAACATCTAATTCTATTTCAATTTCATCAGCATCGACAACAGATGCCGGCAAGTACACATACACAATCACAAACAGAAATTGTATTGTGGAAGAGACGTATGGTACATTGACAGTGTCTGAGGCACCTAAGTTCACAAAGATTGCGGATGACACAGTGATTTGTGAAGGATCGGATGCTCAGATAGGATTGTCGGAGCTGACACCTTCTACTGCGACTATAGAGTGGAACAGCGACGCTACCCTTGTGGGCTCAGGTATGATGACCGTTGTGAATCCAACAGCTACGACTACTTATCGTTTCACTGTCTCTCAGGCAGGAGGTTGTGAGGTTAAGGATTCGATCATAGTTGAGGTTGAGGAACCAATTGAGTTTACGGTATCTCCAACAGATACTATAGTCTGTATGACGCCAGGATCAGTGAGATTGTTCACTAATGTCTCTCAAGGAAAACCACGCAAGTATACATGGACAAATGAGGCTGGAGATGTGTTGGCAACGTCGCCTATATATAAGGCTCCAACTGATGTGATCGGAGAGACTGTTTATACGGTGTCGCTTTCAAATGAAATTTGTGAGACCGTGACAGCCAAGTCGACAATCAAGGTGGTAGGATATCCAGAGATTGCGTCAGTCAACCAGAAAGGCTACCGTGACATTGAGATTGTACCATTAAAGAACAATGAGTCGACAAATGTCATGTATAAGGTCGACAACAGCGAATATCAGACGTCGGAGGCGTTTGCTGACTTGAAGTATGGAACACATACTGCATACATTATTGATGAGTATGGATGTCAGAGTGATTTCCAATTTGTGACGGAAGCTCCAGGTATCGAGTTCCCTACAGTCATTACTCCGAATGGAGACGGTGTGAATGATGCATTTATTTCGGAAGTTGTGGCAGAAGCTTATCCGGATGCCGTAGTCACTATTTATGATCGTTTTGGAAAGAAACTGACTGAGATTAAGGGTAGTGAGTCGTGGAATGGAACTTATTTAGGACGAAAGATGCCGGCTACCGACTACTGGTATGAAATTTGGATTGACGAAATCCGAAAGAAATATGTAGGACATTTTACTCTAATCAATGAGTGATAAAAATGGCGACGCGATCATTTGCGTCGCCTTTTTTTGCATTTCGTATTGAAATATCATATTAAGAAACTACCTTTGCACAAAATTAAATGTGGCAATGAAAGAGGATATAAAGAAAATCTTGGAACATGAGGCAAATGCAATCCTTTCGCTTCCTGTTACAGATGACTATGAGAATGCTGTGGATTTGATTGTGGAGCAGGTTCACAACAAGAAAGGAAAACTTGTGACGAGCGGTATGGGAAAGGCAGGTCAGATTGCCATGAATATCGCCACAACATTCAGTTCGACTGGCACACCTGCTGTTTTCCTTCATCCAAGTGAGGCACAACATGGTGATCTAGGGGTGTTGCAGCCAAATGATGTAATGCTTTTGATATCAAATTCCGGCAAAACACGTGAGATTATAGAACTTACAGCTTTGGCAAGAGGCTTGCGTCCAGATGTCAAGTTTATTGTCATTACTGGCAACAAGGACAGCCAGTTGGCCAAAGAAGCTAATATCTGCCTATATACAGGCAATCCGAAGGAAGTCTGCATACTTGGACTTACTCCCACAACATCGACAACAATGATGACAGTGATCGGAGACATCATTGTGGTAGGCACAATGAAGAAGATCAAGTTCACAAACGAAGAGTATGCCAAACGTCATCATGGAGGCTACCTCGGAGAGAAATCGCGTGAGCAAAGCAAATGATGGGTTCAATGCAAAATTCGAAATTCGAAATGCAAAATGATGGGATGTTCATCGTTCGTATGATGTCTTTCGTTTATCGTACATCGTCTATCGTACAATTAAGAATTACGAATTGTGTTGATAACCCGCTGAGAAATATTTTAAGCAAAAGTATTGGATTTTAGAAAATAATGTCTATCTTTGCACTCGCAAAATCGGGTAAACGTATAGTTTGTTGATTTTGTGACATTAAGGAGGCCCATTCGTCTATCGGCTAGGACGCAAGATTTTCATTCTTGAAAGAGGAGTTCGACTCTCCTATGGGCTACAATTAGAGAAATCTAATTGCGGGGCCCATTCGTCTATCGGCTAGGACGCAAGATTTTCATTCTTGAAAGAGGAGTTCGACTCTCCTATGGGCTACTAATATAAATTCATTTATTAAAAACAATGGCAAATCACAAGTCTTCTATTAAGAGAATCAGACAGACAGAGAAGAGAAGATTGCACAATAGATACTACGCAAAGACTACAAGAAATGCAGTGCGTAAGCTTCGTGCAATTTCTGACAAGAAAGAGGCTGAAGAGCTTTATCCAAAAGTTAGCTCTATGCTAGACAAGTTGGCTAAGATTCGTGTTATTCACAAGAATAAGGCTTCTAATCTTAAGGCAAAGTTGGCAATTTACGTTAACAAGCTCTAATCTTTCATTTCTCGAATCTATCGAAGAACACAAATATCAAGGTCTTACTGAAAAGTGAGACCTTTTGTGTTTTTTAATCCTACCTATTGTTTTTATCATCCCGAAAATATGATAATGTGCTATGCCTATCCGAGCAACTAAAATATTCTTTCTGATCGTATCTGTGTTGATGTCTGCCGCAAACCTTTTTGCAAAGGATCATGAATTCATGATGTTGTATAAGTGCAGAGTGATGGTCGACGATTCTTTATGCTACCTGATTAAGAAAGGGTCCCCTTTTAGACGTAATCTTAACAATTGGGAGCCATACTGTGGCTACTTGGAAAATTTCTATTTCGCTGAAGGATATGGAAAAAGTAATGTCATGTATCAACTTATGGTTGTGAATGAATATGACCCACATGCAGATACCATTCAAGTGGTTCATGTGGTATGCCGTGATGAGTCGCACATTTACTCAATATGTGATTGTGATCAGTTCAGGAAACAATATGCCAAGAATAAAGATGTGGAGAAATGTGATTGCTCTGTAGTAGAAGAGATGGATTACAGCAGTGCTTTTGGCATAAGACGGAGACACTCCACAGCTAAGAAGGATGAACAGTGATGAAATAAAGTCTTAAAGCCTATAGTCATAAACTATAATCCATTCTGATCTCATAATAAATATAACAGTTTGTCCTTAAATGCTTGCAAATATTGAAGGGCTAGCCCCAATATCTGTCAAAAACATGATCCCTTAACAATTCTCGCCTATATAACCAATCTAAGACAGATACTAAGTTTTTTCTCTGCTAAAATGAATGTTTCTATATTGTTGCAAGTCAATTTTTTATGTGGAGTGTGTTACAAGTGATGTTTGATATTGTTACATTAATCATCCAAGGAAAAATGTTCATCTATATTGTTTGGTATTGAAATTCTTATGCGTCTTTGCTTTTGCAACTACATTTGCACACATAAACAACACACAAAAACTTTTTTATATGCGATCTAACACGCTAAACATCATTATTTGGAATAGTATGATGAAAAAAGTGATGGCAAAGTATTACCTTATGACTTTATTTACACTTTGTTGCATGCTGAATTCATCGTCATCGTCGGCACAATGTGTCGTGGCAAACACAAATTTTGACACAGATATTGCCCTTTGCTGCCCTGTCTTGACTTCTGACGAAGAGGGATGGTATAGTGAAAGTCATGGTTGGAATAAAATGTGCAAAACAGATATGTTTGCGGAGCCTGAATATGTTATATTTGAAGGAATGGGTGGTAGACTTTATAATTTTGGCATCAACGATGTGACAGAAGTGGATGATGCATTCCACTTAAAAGACCATCAGGCAGATGGAAAAAAGACCCAATATGGCTATTCTTTCGTCACTGCACAGCCAAAACTCGTACATCCTTTTTGTAAAGCGAATGATACGCCGAATAATATGTATGTCAGTGTCGGTTCCGCTGCACTGTGTCCGATGTTTTCTTATACGGTGCATGGATTAGCTCCTGGCACTTTTGCTGAATTGTCTTTTACATTGTATAATTTGTTGGATTCTACCTATTTTGAACATCTTGCCACAAATGTTTGTGGGGAAACTGCTTCTAAGTCTCCCAAAATGCAGGATTATATAACAAAGTATCTTTATGATTCTTCCACGAAGACAATCTCAGGAGAAAAATTGGAAATAGGTGTTGTTTCTAACGATGATGATATATCATTTAAATCTGTAGACAATAGTGTGCTTAAATTGGGGAAAAAGAATAAATCGACAGTTACGACTGTGGATTATGGAAAATCAGAATTGGTGGTACATAAAGCAATTGTTCCAGAATCAGGTAGTGTCACATTTTACATCTACCGTCCAAATGATTGTTTTCAGATCCCTATTGGCATAGATGACATTGAGGTCAGCGGTGAAATAAAACCTGTTGTGATGAGCACAGGAAACCCATGCCCGGAACAGCCATTACGGGTGACTACTAAACAAGATTATCCAGAAGGTACAAAGTTCTATTGGAATGAGTCGGTTACCGGTCAGTCGTCGACAGAAAACGACTTTATATTTACACCAAAAAAGCCAGACACTGATTATGTGATTACTTGTGTGGTGACCATCCCTGGATGTGATCCTGTAGAGTCTGACCCTTATATCATCCATTCTGGAATCTGTTGCACAAGTGAAGACGGTGCTCCTATGGCTATGACAAACTTGTTTTTTGATGATTTCGGTGACTTCGTTTCTGATGATATCTACAAGTGGACAGACCGAATGGGAATTACACATACAGAAAAAATACCTGTTGAACATACTCATGAGGCACGCTCTCATTCGAAAAAGGTGAGAATCCCTTATGTGCGAGCATATAATATTGAAAACAGTGGAGCTAAATTGTCGGTGCCTGTGGCGGGCACAGTTCCGCAAGATGATAATAAGTCAAAAATGAAGTCGGAATTGTTCGACCACGGTGTGTATGTCGTTTCCAAATATGGTGGCTATTCTGGAGGCGTGAAGTATGACAATTCGGGTACTCCTACCGGTGGCATGCTTCAGTTTGATCTCCTTGACAATGGTTCACAGGATGATTTTTTTGAAGTGGATATTGATCATATCTGTACAGGCAAAGAAATTACTTTTGGCGCGGATTTCGCTTCAATCTCCAGTCATCCTGGATGTATAGAAGTCACTCTTGAACATGATGGGAATGTATTGGAAAGTGAAGCTAAAAGTTTTAAAAGTGGAGCAGATGGTTGGCTGAGTGTAAATAAAAAGTTCACTATAAAAGCTGAAGATGTCGGAGGCGCATCTGAAGTCTCGATTAAAATGAAAGTCAAACATAATCAATCATGTGTTCCTCCAGGAGATAAGTTGACGCGTGATTATGCCATCGACAATATTGTCTTTCAGGTATGTACTCCGCCTGACGTAAATGTGGATGCTTTTGTCAATACTGGCAAAAACATATTCAATCTGTGTGCTGAGGATGTGCTGACTCTTATCCCTGTGATATCTGATGCCACCCGACAGTTTTATACTTACAGTGGAGGAAATCCAGATATGAGCAAGAAATTAGGTTTTGTTTATCAATATACGGATGTCGATCCGTCTACTGAAAGTGAAACAAATCCTATAACTTGGAAATCTCTTCATAAAGAGGATGTTGTCGAAACAGAGACGTTTACAGTGGAGATGGCAAAGTATTGGACGGATATTTTCTCTTCGCTCTCTGAAAACCAACGTGTATATTTCCGCGTCGTTGTAGGTGAGTATAGTGATTTGGTCGCCGACCAATCGTGGAAAAAGAATTCCGCATTTTCTCCATGTCGTAAGATTTCTATCTCTAAAATTCCTGTTGCTGCAGGAGTGAATTGTGCGGAGTGCTCTCATTTGGATTTTGAGAAGACGGGGGTGTCTTTCACAGCGGACAATGGCAAGTATGATGCAGAGAGACGGGTGGTTGAACTTTGTGCTGGAGAATCCGTCGAAATTGGCATCGTGGAGGCGGTTCACGGCCTTGACAAGGAGGGCAAAGCCTATAATAACTATGATGTCAAGTGGTTCAAAGAGGATGTGGATAGCCCTGCATTGGCGACGAAGAGATGTACGACGGTTGATGATGAGGCTCCTACGCTCACAGTGAACTATGATGATGTCGAATCATTTGGCGCGACGGGAGTGAAATATATTATCTCATTCCACGATTATTATGATTCTGCGTTGGATTCCACTCCTTGTGATATGACGGATACAATTACAGTCGTCGCTAATCCAAAACCCCTCATAACATTGACCGCTCCAGCTCCATTTTGTGAAGGATCGTTAACTGAGGAACCAGAAAAAAGTATTGGTGGGTATAGCATTGATTGGTATGAGGATGTCGACACATTGATGAAAATATCTGTTCCTGAGATAGGAGAGTTGAAAAAGGTTGATATGCCAAAGTCTTACTTTTATGCGTTGACGGATGAGAAAACTGGTTGTCGTGGTGAAGCAAATGAGTACATTGTTGAGGTTCAGAGCGTGGCTGATCCTATGACAGGAACTGTGACATACCTGAAGTCGGAAGGGGTAAACGGTTTTAAGAAGCCTACCGAGCAGACTCCTGAAGCGGTCGTAGGTGATACCTCATGTATGGACTGCATTATAGTGTGGTATGACGAAAACAAGAACAAAATCGATGAAAACGACGCGACACCTAAGTATAATGCCAACCTAGAAGGAAACGAGGAGCATAAATATTATGTGAAGCAGGTGAACAAACTTGGCTGTGAGAGCAATTTCAAGCCTGTGACTGTCATCGTTTCCGGCTATCCGTCACCTACGGTGAAAAACTATAACGTGTGTGAGAACTCGACAAAATTGGCTGGCAATATTGAGGCGACAACCAATAAGGTAGACGGTGCTAATGGAGCGGCGGCGAGCGACTTCAAGCTTGTGTGGTACAACAGCAAGGCTGACGGCACTATTGACGAGAGTGTCGAACTGGAAAAGATAGATTTGTCGCCAAGCATACAGAAGGCGGAGACGGGAAGTAAACAGACTATATACAAATATTATGTGCTACAGCGTCTGGCGAGCAGCACGACGCCACCATACGCACAGAGTGCCCCTGTCCCAGTGACAGTGACGGTCAACACGAATCCAAGACTGACAAAACTTGTGACTGACCCCAAGTGTAAGGGAGAAATCCAGAAGCTGTCGGAGATGTACAACATAGATATCGATAGCTGCAATGCCACATATTACGATGTCAATCAGGGTGCGATGTCGACGATGACAACTGATGCGATTACTGAAAATGGCATTTATGAGGTGAAGGGCTGGTACGTGATCAACAAGGGCACACCAGAGGAGGAAACATGCTCGTCCCAGCCAGAAGACCTGACGGTGGTGTTCCACGAACTTGACGCTTCAATCGTGGGGTCGGAAAAAACGTGTCCAGGAGTAGGCGTGTCGCTTGAGGCCGACATCACCGTAGGCGGCGGATTGAAGGAGAGCGAGGTCGTCTACTCATGGAAGAACGACCTGAACACGAACACTGGTGACCAGAAACAATACTTGACAGGCTCTGATGAATTGGACAAACCCGGTGATCTCATGAGTGTTACCCTCGAGGTGTCGAGCCAAGCGTGCAACGGACCGAGGGCGGTGACCAAGACTCACAGCATTACGGTGGGCGACGGACAGCTGGTCGGAAATATATCGTTCCACGAAATCAACAATACGAAGTCAATCACATTGCCTGTGTCAGACAACGACATAGAGTTCTCCTCATGCGGCGGCAACGTGGAGGTCAAACTGACTGGTATAGTCAACAAGGACAACACGTCGGGCTACACATTGAGCGGAACATCATCCTCCAAAGGATCATTCAGCAACGAATTTGACGGAGAGACGATACTAAGCCTTGGTGAGGGCAGATATACATTGTCGTACATCAACGAGTGTCCAACAAAGTTTATGTTTGAAATCACCGACTACAGCAACAGCGCAGAATCGACGAACGGAAATATGACAATCTGCGAGAGAGAGAAGTGGAACGCTGAGATCATCGACATCACAGGACCGAAACCTACGATCGTGTGGCAGAGAAACGGCGACGTCATCCCGGGTGAGACAAACGCCAAGCTGCAGCTCAACCCCGCGAAGCCAGAGGACAGCGGAGTGTACACATACACGCTCTACTCCGCAGGCTGCCGATTCGACGGCAAGATTGCCCTTGGCAGTGCACTGAAGGTGAAGCCTTACGTGGTGCTTGACGATAACTCGTACGAGAAGAGATATGAGGTGGTTAACGGAGAGAATCAGAGCATCAGCCTTGAGTTCAAGGTGCCTGCGACGGCGTCGGACATCGAGTCGGACGTGAAGTGGAGCAACATAAACTCGGACTTCAGCCAGAGCGGGGCAAGCGTGACGATCTCACCGGTGGACAGGGACTACGACCTGCACATTGTGGCGGAGAACAAGGAGTACTGCAAGGCGGAGACGGACATAGCCATCCTAGTGGACGCCAGACTGAAGATGACGGCGGAGCTGGAGAGGACTGAGATATGCGAGGGCGAGACGACGAAGCTGATTGTCGACACAACAGGAACTGGTAGGGTGCTTCATCCTGGTGATCTGGTGCTGAAGGTGACGGAGACGATGGCCGACGGTGACAGGACGATAAAGCTGATACCTAACCGCAGCACAGGCAAGCTGGAGGCGGAGGTGAACCCGGCTCACAATGCAAAATATATGGTGACATACACATACAATGTTGGCGGTCAGGACGAGTCGAAGAAGCTGGATCTGACAGTGCATGAGAAATTTCAGGTTGAGCTTTCGACGGTAGAGCCTGTGTGTGAAGGTGGTCAGGCGACGGTCGAGGTTGTGAATCTCTATCCTAGCGGCACATACCTCGACTGGAGCGACAACCCGGCTGGCGAGCTGGTTGCGGGATCGATATCCGGAGCCACATTCACCCCAATCCACACAGAATCGGGTGTCGCAAGACAGACGAAGACGTACAAGGTGATAGCCAAGAACGGCATCTGCCAGGACAAACCGTTCATGTTCAGCGCCTACGTCGACAAACCTATCGAGGGCGAGATCAGGACTGCGGACAGAATTTGCCAGTTCGACGAGCTGACTCTGGACGCAACATCATATCAGGCAGACTCATACGAGTGGAAGTATGAGGAGAAGGACTCTGTGTTCACTGGCGAGACAGCCAAACTGGTGCCGGACCCTGACTATGCGACATTCACGCTGAGCATGACGCGAGGCAAGTGCTCAGCTGAGGTGCAGAAGTATGTAGAGGTGACATCGGTGCCGTCAGTTCTTCAGGTCGACTCGCTCGGCATCCGCCGGATAGAGATACAGACAGAGGTTGGACTCGGAACGGGATCGTTCAAGTACATCATAGACGGTAACGAGAACGACCCGGAGATAGGCAGCAGCATCAGGGACGGACTCTCGTACAGCGAGCACGTGGTGAAGGTGGTGGACGAGGTCGTCTGCTCGACGGAATTCAAGTTCGTGGTCAACAACCCTGCGATAGAGATACCTATCCACATCTCCCCTAACGAGGACGGAGTGTCAGACAAGTTCGTGGTGAAGGGCTTGGCTGAGGGATATCCTGACGCCAAGGTGACGATCTTCGACCGCTGGGGCAAGCAGCTTGCGACATACAACGCCGGCGACGGAACCGACTGGGATGGAGTCTACAACGGAGTGGCCATGCCGTCGACCGACTACTGGTACGAGATCCAGATCAAGGAAACAGGTAAAACCTATGTAGGACATTTCACTCTTATAAGACAATAATTGGCATCATAGATGTCAAAAATATGGTTGTGGCCAAGGATTTAATTGCATGGGAAAATGTCTATTGCAAAAAAAATCCAATTACGCATTTCGAATTATGCATTACCATAATGCCGCTCGTCCTTGCGGACTCGCGGAAAAGGGGAAAGTTAGGGCGTTCCGCCCTTAACAATCCTCATTTGCTTGGATATGAGTCATCGGAATGATAATAATACCACCGTCGTCCCCAATTATGAATTATGCATTATGAATTACCACAACGCCACTCGTCCCATCTCTCCGAGGTCGAGCACACCTGAGTTTGCCCCCATCGCTTTAAATACTTTCACTATTGTGCTCCAGGTTATACTTTTGCCACTTTCTATTTTGGAGATCTGAGCCTCTTTCACTCCGACTAACTCCCCCAACTGCTTTTGTGTGAGGTTCTGTTGAAGACGAGTCTTTTTTATTGCCTCACCAATTAGGAAATCCTCTATCTCTTTGTCGAAAGCATCTCTTTTTGGTGTGCCTTCTTTTCCTATATATTTGTTTAATATTTCTTCTTCGGTATGAAATTTCATAGCTATTCGTTATTTTGTTTGTAATATTCAAGTCTTATTGATTCAGCTCTTTCTATTTCTTTTGAAGAAACTTTACTTGTCTTTTTCACAAATCCGTGAGTGACAATCACTAATTTTTTTCTCTTTTTATCCCAAAATGCCAATAATCTATATTTTGTTTGGTTGTAGATCGTTCTAAATTCCCAAATTTCTCCATTGAATTTTTTGAACAATTCATTATCTATTATAAATCTGCTCTTTCTGATATTGGAAAGAATTTTCTCTCTTGGCTTTTCTGGAATTGAATTCAAAAACTGATCAACTTCATCAGAAAAGATGACGTCAAATCGTGGTTCGTATTTCATTTTTTTATACTGTTATTAATTAACGTTTGCAAATATAGCAAAAACTTTCCAAAATAGGAAATGTTTGTTGCGAAAAACATCGACCATAATTAAGAATCTGTTTGGATAAAAAGAAATGCATTTTCCACTCCAGATTGAAAACACGCCTCTTATTATCATAAAAAGACGTAGAAACTGTTTAGCTTTAATTTAAGAATTAAGGATTGTTAAGGGCGGAACGCCCTAACTTCCCCTTTCTCCGCGAATCCGTAAGGATGAGCGGTCAAAAATACAATCATTGTGCTTCTATTATTAAATATATGTGCTCGCCTACGGCTCGCACGTTGGGTGGGGTTAGGGTGTTTCGCCCTTAACAATCCTCATTTGCTTGGATATGAGTCATCAGAATGAAAATACCACCGTCTTCAACAATTACGAATTACGCATTATGAATTATGAATTATTTATAATACCCATTTTTAAGTATTGCCAATTTATTTTTATGCCCGTAATTTTGCGGAAAAATTTGTAACATCGCAATTTCTGTGGCTTGTTCGCTACAAAAACGACAAAAAGCAAGTAAATTTGCAATATGAAACACGAAACAAGATTATTTGAAGACAGCAACAGAATAGTGGCAAACATATCTACGTTTGCAGCTGACAATGCTGGACGCAACCGTTTAATAATCCATTCGACGTTTGTCCCAACTTCGGATAAGTGCAGCGACGTGATGTCGCAGGTGGATAATATTCGTCTTGCGATCGAACAAATTGAAAAGGAGACGGGAACTATCGCGTTTTTCGTCCGTTTCCATCTTAGCGACATCGCTACCCAGGCAAACTATGTGAAACAATCATTTTCGGGGAAAAAATGTGCTGTCTCTATTGTCGGACAGCCTCCTATGCCTCTTTGCAAGGTGCAGGCGATAGCAATGTTTGAAAGTGGCATTGAGATTTCTTCCGTCGACGCGAATACAATCAAGGTAGACAATGGTGATGAGGAGTGCTTTTGGACCACTCGTCTTGCGGATGCTAATGATGATAGCTATAAGCAGACGCACCGTCAACTTCAGCAATATGAGAAAATCCTCGCTGAAAACGGCATGAATATCGCTGAACATTGTGTGCGCACTTGGTTTTTTGTCCGTGATATCGACCGTAATTATGGAGGTGTGGTGGTAGGAAGACGTGAGAATTTCCTTCTTAATGGATTGACTCCCGACACTCATTACATTGCCAGCACTGGTATCGAAGGCAAACATGAAGACCATAATGTGTTGAGTCTGTTCGACGCGTATGCGGTGAAGGGAATACCTTCCGACAAGAGGCAGATCCTTTATGCGGCTCAAAATATGAACAAGACGATTGAATATGGCGTCACTTTTGAGCGTGGAGTCTGTATACATCATTCAGCCGGCTACAAACAGGTGTATATAAGCGGTACGGCAAGTATCGACACCAAAGGGGCGGTGCTTCATGTCGGCGATGTAAAAGGTCAAGTTAAACGAATGACCGAAAACGTAAATGCTTTGTTGGAGGAGGCAGGTTGCAAATGGAACGATATTTCCCAAGCCACCGTCTACCTTAGGGATATTGCGGATTACGAATGCGCGTACAATGAATTGAGCAAGATACTGACCGACAAGCAGTTTATCATCGTGCAGGCACCAGTCTGTCGACCTGCTTGGTTAATAGAAATGGAGGCAATTGCAATAGGAAAAGAGTGATGGGGAAAACGATATTGAAATATCTGCCGTTCGTAGTGCTGGCAATTATCACAATTGCTTTGGCTATATTCTCCGTCGTCGGAGATGCCGGCGATACTTCTCTCTATTCCAATCCATTCATGATTCTAGGATGGTGTGCTGTGGTTGTGTCAGCCTCTTATCTTATCTTCAAAAAAAGGAAAAAGATGGGGATTCCCACCATTCTTATCCATCTCTCTTTTGGAATAATTTTGATAGGAGCCTTGTTCAGCCATTTCTCTGAATCGGGAATTGTTCATTTGCGAGAGGGAGAGACCAAGGATTATGCTATCAAGGAGAATAGAGATGTGATGAAACTGCCTTTTTCAATCACATTACAGAAATTCGAGATCGAATATTATCATTTATCCGATGCCCCCAAAGATTTTGTTTCCTACGTAGAGACGCATGGTCATGCGTCTCACGGTCGTGCGTCTCACGGTCGTGCGTCACAGGAAGGTCGTGCGTCTCACGGTCGTGCGTCACAGGAAGGTCGTGCGTCTCATGATCATGCGTCACAGGAAGCCTCCTCATCATCTACGCATCGAATTTCCATGAATAAGGTTCTCGACGTGGATGGCTACCGTCTGTTTCAGACATCATATGATGAAGATTGCAATGGCAGTATCCTTACGGTCGCATACGATCCTGTTGGCACAGGAATCACCTATTTTGGGTATTTGTTGTTGACAGTTTCAATGATTCTTTTCCTTTTTGGAAAACGCAGTTATTTCCGACAGATCCTTCGTGACCCGCTTTGGAAAACATTCACTGTGTTGCTTCTATTAGGTGTGCCGACGCTGATTGATGCCGCCCCACGCACATTTCCGAAAGGTAAGGAAAATTCGAATGTGGCAGAGATGTTTGGCAGGGTGCGTATACTCTATAATGGAAGAGTTGCACTGATGGAGACGTATGCTCTTGATTTCACACGTAAACTGACAGGCAAGAACAGTTATGGCGAGTATGATGCCACTCAGGTGTTGGCAGGATGGATCTTTGCTCCAGAGGATTGGAGAAAAGAGAAAATGATCAAATCGAAATACGGAATGCTTGATTTTGATTCTGCCATTGAAATGCTGAAGAAGGGTATGGTTGGCAAAGTCATGACTAAGGATTTTGATCAATTGGATGAAAAGATAGGTCTTATACTTGATTTGCAGAGTGGAAACCCATTGAAGATATTCCCCAGAAAAATTGATTCTTTGATTGTGTGGGAAACCCCGTCAACTGTTTTCAAAGGAGGCATGCAGGAATTTGTCGCACGAGTCAACGAAAGTACGGATGCCAACTATGTGAAGTATAATAAGTTTCATAATAAGTATGATGGTTTGTGGGGTATTTGGTATGGTATAAATGTTGATCAGAGCTATATTTTAAATCAGGGTGGAGAAAGTACAAGAACGCAAAAATTGAAAGCCTATGCCGAGCATGTCTACAACCGTTATTGCAACACCGCGCCGTTGGCATACGCGTCGTTGACTCTTGGTTTACTTTCATTTTTCTGTTTGTTGCGACGTAAGTTGACCAAGTTCAGAGTCGGTTTTTCTATTGCTTCGGCGATAATATTTATCGGCATCTCGGCTATCATCGGAATACGTGCATTTATATCAGGACGGTTCCCTATGAGCAACGGCTATGAGACGATGCTTTTCATAAGCTGGATTTCGTTTGCCGCGACCATTTTTGCCGGAATTAAAATTCCATTGGTGATGCCAGCTGGATTTTTCATCGGTGGATTCGCGCTTTTGGTTAGCAAACTGGGAATGATGAATCCTGAAATCACACCACTTATGCCTGTCCTCGCGTCGCCTTGGATGAGCATACATGTGACACTTATGATGTTGTCGTACACATTTTTTGCTTTTATGGCATTCAATAGCGCTGCGACGCTGGTGATGGCGAGAAACAGAGCCGAACATCAGGATACAATTTCCCGACTGGTGTTGCTTAATAGATTTTTGCTATATCCGTCCACTTTTATGCTTGCGATAGGAATGTTTATCGGGGCTGTATGGGCGAACGAATCGTGGGGCAGCTATTGGAGTTGGGATCCGAAGGAGACGTGGGCGTTAATCACCATGATTGTCTATGCAATGGCATTCCACAGGGAGAGCATTTCATGGATGAAACGGGATTTGTATTTCCAAACTTATCTGTTGGTTTGCTTTGGATCAATTATAATGACATATTTCGGTGTTAACTATCTGTTGGGAGGCATGCATAGTTACGCAGGTTAGAATAAGAAATTATGGAATCGAAAGAAAAGAAACTATTGTTGGATGTAGAGCAAGGCAAGGAATGCATTGTCTACAGAGTGAATGGACAAGGAGGATTCCGCCATCGTGTGATGGAGATGGGATTTGTGAGAGGAGAGAAGGTGAAGGTGATAAAGAGCGCTCCTTTACAGGATCCTATTGAATACAAAATTATGCAGAGTCATGTGTCGTTGCGACGCACTGAGGCTGCCCATATCGAAGTGGTCGATGTAGATGAGTTGTCGAAGGATGAGAAATATGCGTTTCAGGGCACTATAAGTGAGAATGCTGATTTCCATTCGGAGCCTTTCGACAAAACCATCACTGTGGCGTTGGTGGGAAATCCCAACTGTGGAAAAACATCTCTTTTCAACCATGCTACCGGCCTGCATGAACATGTGGGCAACTATAGTGGAGTGACGGTTTCGTCGAAAACGGGTACATTCTACCATAAAGGCTATACAATCAATCTCGTCGACCTCCCAGGCACTTATTCCATCACTGAATATTCTCCGGAAGAACTATATGTGCGTGAGTATATCACTGAGCAGCATCCGGATATGATCCTTAATGTGGTGGATACTGGCAATCTTGCCAGAAATATGTTTTTGACCACTCAGCTCATCGACATGAATGTGCGTATGGTGATGGCATTGAACATGTATGATGTGCTCGAGAAAACCGGCTCCAAACTTGATATTGACCAATTGGAGAAAATCATTGGTTTCCCTTGTGTCCCTACGATTGCAAGAACAGGAGAGGGAATCACGCATGTGCTCGACCATATTGTGAACATTCATGAGGAGAAAGAGACATTGCTAAAGCATATCCATATCAACTATGGCTCATCAATAGAGAAGGAAATAGAGAAAATCAAACCGTTGATTGAGTCGCACAATGAGATTGCGGTGGATTATCCATTTAGATATATTATTCTGAAACTGCTTGAAGGCGACAAACATACGGAGGAGATGATAAAAAAATCTTTCGCCGATTTTGAGCCGATCAGAAAGCAGGTGGAGGAGTCACGTGAGGCAATCGCCATGACATATGATGAGGATATTGCCAGCGTAATTACAAATGCAAAATATGGATTCATTCGTGGAGCACTGAATGAAACATTGGAGTGGAAAGAGGGAGTGCAGAACGACTTGGAGTATAAGGCAGACAGAATACTGACTCACAAGTGGCTTGGATTCCCATTCCTGTTGTTATTCCTGTTTCTGATGTTTGAGGCGACATTCCAACTTGGAGCCTATCCGCAGGACTGGATAGAGAGTCTGGTGTCGTTGATATGTGATGGAGTGAAAAGGGTGTTGCCGGAAGGAATACTTGCGGATCTTGTGGTCGACGGAATAATTGCCGGAGTTGGTGGAGTGATCGTATTCTTGCCCAACATCCTGATTCTGTTTTTCTTCATCGCCATTTTGGAAGACACCGGTTATATGGCGAGAGCGGCGTTTATCATGGATAGGGTGATGCATAAGGTCGGACTGCATGGAAAAAGTTTCATTCCGATGTTGAGCGGCTTTGGCTGTGGAGTGCCTGCCATTATGGCGACACGTACACTGGAGAATCCGAAGGATAGAATCATCACAATGATGGCGATACCGTTTATGTCTTGCTCGGCTCGCCTTCCCGTCTACCTATTGCTTGTGAGTGCGTTCTTTGCGGAAAAACAGGGCTTGATGCTCTTCTTGATTTATCTTATAGGAATAGTATTCGCTATTCTGACGGCATTGTTGCTCAAAAAGACGAAGTTTAAGAACAATAGCGAGGAGTTTGTGATGGAGTTGCCTCCTTATCGTATTCCGACGTGGAGAAGCGTCTTGATCCACATGTGGGACAAGGCAGTGCAGTATCTGAAAAAGATGGGTACGGTGATCTTACTCGCGTCTATAATATTATGGGCATTAAACTATTTCCCTTCGTCTTCGCCTGAATTGGATGAGATCGACGCGAAGATAGCCCAGGTGGATGAGAATAGTGATGAGTATGCCGAGTTGACGTTGCTGAGATCTTCTGTACAGAGTGAAAACTCATATATCGGAAGCATCGGTAAGTTTATTGCCCCAGTATTCCAGCCACTTGGATTTGATTGGAAAACATCAGTGAGCATTCTTACTGGTTTGGCTGCAAAAGAGATAGTTGTTTCATCTATGGGTATTCTCTACCAGGCGGATGGAGAGGCTGATGAAGAGAGTGAAAAACTGGTGTCAGCACTTCAAAATGCGCAGTATAAAGATGGCACACATGTCTTTACTCCGGTTGTGGCGTTCTCTCTGATCCTATTCATATTGTTATGCTCGCCATGTATAGCGGCGGTCACGGCATTGGCTAAAGAGTCGACAGCCAAGTGGGCGGCCTTTGCGGTAGGCTACACCACATTGGTGGCATGGATTGTGTCGTTTGCATTCTATCAGATTGCAAGTTTGATCGGATAATGTAGGAACATGGTTTATGCTTGTCCGCAATGATGATTATTAAGACAGAAATTTCCAGCGTAGTGGCAGGTTTCAAACCTGCCCGCAACGAGGGAAAATAATATCAAAAATAGAAAACTATGCAGGAAATAATAGTATATATCATAGTAGCAGTGGCTGTATTCTTCACTGTCAAACGACTTGTCGCAAAAGACAACAAATGTGGATGCGGCTGCGACAAATGTGATTGCCATGGAGACGATTGCCATGGCTGTGATAAGAAATAGAAATCGAATATCCTGATAAAAATGTACTCCAACTACACTTATATCAAGAAAAAATGTTATTTTACTACACTTTTATCAAGATAAATCCTTTTTCAATCCATTACAATTGCCCCATTGGGCAAATAGGGTGTGCACAAGGTGCCGTAAATAACGTGAGCTCTGCGAATCATTTTCCACTTCCTGATTGATTTCTCACCTCTTTTTCTCATAAAAAGGCACAGCCTTTCTCTGTAAACCTTGTGTCTCTGTGGTTTTATTAAATTTTATGTGCTCGCCTACGGCTCGCACTGGAGGAAAGTGGTTAGGACCAATATTTATCAAACATGGGTCCTTAACAATCCTCATTTATGACACTCCAACTATCATTTTTTTCTCCTACTATAATATTTAATTTCATCGAACTGATGTTAAACAGGGCGAGCACAAGGCAATAGCCCCTACATAATTGCAAAAAATGAGGGGTGACATTCCGTCATCCCTCATTTTAATTATCAGAATATGAAGTTGTTTTCTACTTCTTCCTGTTGATATAGATCTTCTTGTTGTTGAAGATATAAATACCTTCTTTCAATCTGTCCTTCACGTCTTTCAAATATACATTCTTCATTACAATAGCTCCAGAAACTGTGTAAATGTTTCCTTTCACATCGTAGATGTCGGCAAGGTATAATGGAGCTGGTGTAGAGTCATTTCCAAGCACTGTGATGGCGAAATTCTCAGTCGCTTCGCATCCTGTCATTGTGTCTCTTGCTACAAAGTAGTAAGTGCCAGTTTTGTTTACGTTGTCGAGAAAATATAGTATTGGCATCTCTTTTCCTCCGTGGCGAAGCACTAGACTGTCTTCTGCAATAGAATTGAAGTATCCTTTCAATTCGATGGTGCGAGAAATTGTCATTTCTACTTTATGTGTAAATGAATTATATACTGGGCGACGGCTGTCGATGTATATGACTTTGTCTAGTCCTATACTGTCTTTGGCGAACACTGTGGTGTCGTTGCCAAATATTCTTATATCATCTGGCACTAAGACGTGGACTTTCTCGACTGTGTCTCCTTTACAGTAGTTTCTGAAGGTGAGAATAATGTCACTCGATTTTGTTATAGTGTCGCCTGTGTGCAGATTCTGAGTGTAGTAGTATGATCCACAATCACATTTTGGCATCAAAAATTGGATTTCTGGCACAGTGAAGACGCAGTTGCCATTATAATTGGCTATAGCTGTGTCTGGAGTTATTCTGAATGAAGAACCAGAATCGTCCAAGTGCAGAACGTATGCTACGATAGTGTCGGATTCAACAACTCCATTGAAATCATGTATAGTCGCAACCAACTTGACAGTCACATCGTATTTGTAGTATTCACAATCTTCTGGATTTTCGGATTGTGTGCTCTCCACAATTGTGTCAAGTGGCAGTTTGCAGATACAGTTCACAAATGGATCCAGGACATAGATGGAATCCTCTTTCAGATACGACAAATAGTCGTCGCTCCTGATCGCTTTATACTCTTTCGGACCATCATAGTTGAACCAGTGGATATACGAAGTCTTACATTTATTTACTGTGACTTCTGCAATATCCATGTGGCTACAGCCAGTAAATGTGTCTTTCGCTACAAACATATAGACTCCTGTCTGATCGACATTGTTGAAAGAACGTACGAAGTCTGGATTTAGACTAGAGGGAGAATCGCGGTAGAATAAAGAGGAATCAAACGGTATTCTATAAGAATCCCAATCTATAGAATCTGATTTTGTCCCAATTTTAGAGGCATACATGTCGTAGTATGGTCTGTATTCAGCATACACACTAGAGGAAGGATCCTTTCTCCAATAAGTTCCACTATAGAGGTTGATGAGTGAACCAATGTAAGTGCTGTCTTCTGCACAAAGAATGGTGTCGTTGACCGCTATACTGGCTTTTCTTCCAATAGAAATCTCACACTTTAAAGTGTCTTTAAAAGTGCCGTTTTCAAGAGAATCTGTTAAGACATAGAAGAAAGTGTTTTCTTCGAAGGTCTTGCCCACCAAACTGTTAAGGGCTTGGTTTTGCTCTTCTGTCACATCAAGATTTCCAGGAATGTCTTTAATTACAAAACGACAGTTCTTGCCTTCTGGCACAACTGGAATGGTGACGTTTTTTACTGTCGCAAACGTTGATACGGCAGAAAGTAACGTCAAACTTAAGAGTAGAGTTTTTCGCATACCCATAAATTTTATTATACCTAATGACTTGCAAACAACCACACTTAAACTTGAAAGTATTGATTATTTGCTAACTAACGACAACAAAATTACAAAAAGATGTGGAAACACAAGTGTTCCCACAGAAAATATTGTGTCGAATCCATAAAAGGTTAAGAAATTTGCATGAATTTTACGGAATTGTAATTTTATTATCATATCACATGCCGCGTAGAGGATGTACCAAAACTCAAATCATTAAACCTTGAAATGTAATTTGTAAAAAACATGTGTACAAATATATGCAACAATAGATTAATGCCAAAATATATGATTTCTTGATGTCACATCTTAGTCAAAATAGATAATCATTCACTATCTTTACAACAAATTAAAACTGATGAACTATGCTGACAATGATTGTTTATTACCATTGCAAAGATGGCCTACGTGATGCCTTTATGGCCGCAATAAAGAGGGAAAAGATTGCTGAGAACAGCCGCGTCGAACCGGGAAATATGCAATACGATTATTTCTTGCCTGTCGACGACGCTAACACTGTCTTATTGCTTGAAAAATGGGAGAACGATGAGGCTCAGAAAATCCATACTGCCACAGTCAATTTCAAGAAATTAGGGGAAATCAAGGCAAAATTTGTGGAAAGTGTGGAGATTGAGAAATATTGATGTAGGGACGCTGTAAAAACAAAGAGACGGTACGGATAGAGACGGTGTGGCAAATAGAGGCGGTGTGGCACAATGCAAAGAGACGGTGTGGCACATGGAGACGGTGTACACACCGTCTCTACAGTAATATGATTATTTGAAAATATCTTTTAGCATATTTCCCATCTTCACTCGCAATTCTCCACGCTGGCATGAGAAATTGTTTACCATCAGGCAGACTGCGTATGTCTTGCCGTTGTGCTCCACATAACCTGCATAATTCTGCACTCTCTCCATACTTCCGCTTTTGAAGTGTGCTTTGCCTTTAAGAGGTGTGTTGGCAAGAAAACTCTTCACTGTGCCATTGACTCCGCATGTCGGCAATGATGCGTAGAAGGCTGGGAAGAACTTGCTCTTCTTCTTCATGTATATCAGCATGTCGACAAAGAAGTTTGGATTAATCGCATTCTTCATGCTGAGTCCCGAGCCATCCACCTGATACACTCCTTTCGCGTTCACTCCATGAGCGTTCCACCATCCGAATGATGAGGATATCGATTTTGGATACGACGATGTGTAGCTGTTGCGTAGGCCTAAATGAAGGAATATGTTTTCAGCATATAGGTTGATGCTGTTGTAGTTTGTGGCGCGACATAGCTCCGACAGTGGGGCGGAATAGTGGGTGTAAAGAAGCTTGCATGAGTCTGATTTAGCAAACTGCTCTATTCTTGTTGTTGAGGCTTTTTTAGTGAACACTACTCCTGAATCTTTCAGTTGTTGCTCAATTGCGTCTGCCACGAATAGCGCGGGCTCCGGATTTTCCGACTGTATCTCCTGCATTTTGCCAACAGCGAACGGGCCTTCAATTGTCTTGTTCCATGAGAAGTCTGTCGACATTATTCTGTATGGAGTGTCTTTGTTTATCAACTTCACGTCAAGAAGGTTGGTCTTTGGCACTGTGTTCACCACTCTTGCAACAGAATCCTCGGCTGAATTGTTGACGTAGATGCGGATCATATTGTCGTAGGCACAGATTGCCGACGGAGTAGGGGCATAATAGGTGCCGATATCTTCCACAAGCCAGATGGGCATCTGCGCGCATTGAGCGTAAAGGCTCGCGTCGCCTATCACAGCACCGTCTACTTTCTTGATCCCTGCATTGCGGACAGCATTGGCTGCATTTGTGAAGAAATCGTTAGGCTGTTTGTTGTATTTGGATGCGATCGACGGATCTCCGCCTCCGACAACGTAAATGTTGCCATGCAAAGTGGAATCTTTAGTGAGATGTCCCTCCATCACTACTTTCGTTTCGAATTTGAAAGTGTCTGAAAACACTTCCAATGCTGTGGCAGTAGAGATGAGTTTGGTGATCGACGCGGGAATCAGATTCGTGTTCCTGCGGTATTCAGCGACCGTTTCTCCCGTCTCCACATCCTTGATCAGTATTCCCACACCTGCATTGTGAAGTCCGGGAGAATCGACAAATGTCTTTACTGCAGGATGGAGATCCTGTGCGTTTGCGATCACACTTATAAGAGACAATATGATAAGTAATAATTTCTTCATTTCGATATATGTTAGTCGCTAATAAATAATCCGTTTGCCATTCTGAGCTAACGGAAATGGAGGATGCAATGGAAAATCCTTTGCAATCCTCAATTATGCATTTAGCATTATGAATTCCGCATTATCCTTTGTGTCTGGCTTTTAGCTCTCTTGCCAAATCCTCGATTCTGATGCCCTTGCTTGTAAGCAATACGATAAGGTGGTAGATCATGTCAGAACATTCGTAGATAAACTGGTCGTTTGTGCCGTTCATGGCCTCTACGATCGCCTCGATAGTCTCTTCTCCTACCTTCTTACACATCTTAGCCGCGCCGCCTTTGAAAAGCTTTGTCGTGTATGAGCCTTCTGGCATTTCTGCGTGACGTTTCTCAATGAAGTCCTGAAGCTCAGTAAGGAAAGCAAGATCTTTCACATTCTTTGAGCCAAGGAATTGGTTGGCACCTGTGGTTGAGCCCTTTGGAATAGCTTGGATAAGCACACTGTCGCCAGCTGCTGATTTTTGGATCTCAGCCACCTCCATAGTGTCGTTGTATTCTCCCGCAAGCACGTTCTCGTCTGAGCCTGTAGCTGGATTGTGGAGCATAACGACTTTGGAATTCTCCATCTTAGAAATTGTCTCATCAGTCACGAACCCGATGCGTAGCACTTTGCTGTTTCTCTCGTCTTGTACGCATGCCGGAATCATTGTATTTGCCATATCTTTATCTAGTATAAATGTCAATTTGTTTAAATCAAATCAGTATCGACGGTGCCCGCCGATACTGAATATATTATTTTTCAGCACTCTTTTTTGTGCTTGCTTTCGTTTTTGCTGCCGTTTTAGTTGAGGCTTTTGTTGTCTTTGTGGCTTTCGCCTTTTTTGCTGGAGCCTTGTCTGCCTGTTCCGCTATTATTTTGCGGCAGTCATCTAAAGTCAATGCTTTTGCGTCAGTTCCTTTGGCAATCTTGTAGTTGACGCCGTCTTTTGCGATGTACGGTCCGAATCTTCCGTTGAGCACTTCGATCTCCACTCCGTTGTCGTCAAACTTATTGATCACCTTGTTCTTTTGCTCTTCTCGTTTGGCTTCGATGATCTTTATACACTCTTCATTTGTCACCGTAAGCGGATCGTAAGTCTTGGCAAGTGAGTATGCCTGGCCGTTATGTTTGATATATGGACCAAATCGTCCGACTGCCACCACCAATTCAGAGTCTTCGTATGTGCCTACCGTACGTGGAAGTTTGAACAGATCGAGAGCCTCTTCCAAGGTGATTGTCTCAAGATGCTGGTTTTTGCGTAGAGATGCAAAACGTGGTTTCTCTTCATCTTCCGTCGCTCCGATCTGAGCTATTGCTCCAAAGCGCGCGATCTTCACGAAAACCTCTTTGCCACTCACTGGGTCTACACCAAGCTTGCGCATTCCGTTCTTTCTCTCGCTGATTTGTGATGCGTCTTCCACTAACGGGTGGAAATTGTGATAGAAGTCGTCGATCATATCTTCCCACTTCATGTTTCCTTCTGCCACGTCATCAAACTTATTCTCAATCTTCGCTGTGAAGTTGTAGTCGAGAATGTCAGGGAAGTATTCGGTCAAAAACTCATTCACCACGATTGCCGTGTCTGTTGGCACGAGTTTCTTTCTGTCTGCTCCGTAAGTTTCTGTTTCTGTAGTCTCAGTTATCTGGTTGTCTTTAAGCACCAGAGTCTGGTAATTGCGTTTCTTGCCTTCCAAGTCGCGCTTCTCCGCATACTCCTTATTCTGGATAGTGGAGATTGTTGGAGCATAAGTAGATGGACGTCCGATACCAAGCTCCTCAAGTTTGTGCACAAGTGAAGCCTCACTGTAGCGTGGAGGATGCTGTGTGAAACGTTCAGTGGCATCGATCTCTTTAGGCTTTGAAAGAATCATTCCCTTGTTGAGTGGAGGGAGCACGGAAGTGTTGCTGTCCTCGTTGTTCTCTTTGCTCTCCTGGTATACTTTCAAGAAACCGTCAAATTTGATGACCTCACCGTCTGCTACAAATTTATATGTGTCGTCGCCACAATCGATAGTCACAGTTGTCCTTTCGATCTCGGCGTCGGCCATCTGCGACGCGATTGTACGCTTCCAGACGAGGTCATATAGCTTTTGAAGGTTGTTGTTGCCTTCAATCGTTTGATTCTCTATATATGTAGGGCGGATTGCCTCGTGAGCCTCCTGAGCACCTTTTGCCTTGGCTGTAAAACGACGTGGCTGAGAGTATTTTTCGCCCATTGATTCGCTGATTACTTTTTTCGCAGTGTTGATGGCAAGATCGGAAAGATTTACGGAATCGGTACGCATATATGTGATTTGTCCTGCCTCATATAGCTGTTGTGCAAGCGACATTGTCATGTTCACTGAGAATCCAAGTTTACGCGCTGCCTCCTGTTGCAGTGTTGAAGTGATGAAAGGAGCTGCCGGACCACGTTTGATTGGCTTTACGCTGATGTCTGAAACCTTGAACTCCGCATTCTTGCATTTTTCCAAAAATGCTCTTGCTTCAGCCTCTGTCTTGATTCTTTGTGGAAGCTCTGCTTTAAGAGTGGAAGATTTTCCTTTGCTGTCCACAACAGTGAAAATAGCTTGTATTCTGAATGAAGATTCACTCACAAAATTTTGAATCTCCTTTTCTCTGTCTACGATAAGACGCACTGTCACCGACTGCACACGTCCGGCTGAAAGTGATGGACGCACTTTTTTCCATAGTACTGGGGAAAGCTCAAAACCTACGATTCTGTCCAACACACGTCTTGCCTGCTGGGCAGATACCAGATTGTCGTCGATGTCACGTGGGTTTTCGATTGCGTGAAGAATGGCGGTCTTGGTGATTTCGTGGAATACGATACGACGTGTGTTTTCCTTCTTCAGTTTCAGCACATTGAATAGGTGCCAGGCGATAGCCTCTCCCTCGCGGTCCTCATCGGATGCGAGCCACACGATCTCTGCGTTTTTAGCCTCCTTGATCAAGTCGTCGACAAGCTCTTTCTTGTCGTCGGGAATTTCATATATGGGTTCGTAGTTGTTGTCCAAGTTGATGGACATTCCACTTTTTTTAAGGTCTCGGATGTGTCCGTAGCTCGATTTCACTACAAAATCCTTCCCTAAAAATTTACCAATTGTCTTCGCTTTTGCGGGAGACTCAACTATGACTAAGTTCTTGTGCATTTTTACCGTACCTAAAATCTTTTTTGCAAAGAAAAATAAAAAATCTTTCATATACTCATATTTTTGCGTTTTCTTTGGAATATTTTTGAAAAGTTGTTGATTGATATGATTGAAATTGGAAAAATTCGGGAGCTGATGGCGAATAGGGGAGTGGATGCGATTGTCGTCGGAGACAGTGATCCTCATTTCAGCGAATACCCTGCCGACTGCTTCTGCCTGCGCTCTTTTTTGAGTGGCTTCGACGGTTCGAACGGCACTCTTGTGGTGACCAAGAATGATGCTGCCCTTTGGACAGATTCAAGATATTATTTGCAGGCTGCAGAACAGTTGAAACCGTCTGGAATACGTATGGTCAAGCAGGAGAGTGAATGTTCGATACCTGAATTTTTGGCATCTGTTTTGAATCCTGAAAATGTAGCTGCACTTGATCCGTGGACAACATCCCTGTCTGAGGAGACGGAATATAAGAGAGCTGGAGTGAAGATCGCCTATGATGAAAATCTGTATGAATCGTTGTGGTTTGGCAAACAACCGAAAATGTCGGATTCCAAATTATTTGTTCATTCGGAGAAATATTCTGGAGAGTCGGTGAAATCAAAAATCGAAAAATGCCGAAAGTTTTTTGCATCTAGAAATGCAGACGCAATGCTCGTCTCCACACTTGATGAAGTGGCATGGGTGACGAATCTTCGTGGTGCGGACGCTCTTTGCACTCCAATCTTTTACTCATATTTAATAATTGAAAAGGAAAAGTCTACTTTGTTTGTTGATACAGACAAAATTACGGACGAAATATCAGAATATTTGCGTGCGAATGCGATAAATGCAGTTCAATATTCGCTATTCGCACAGTATTTACGTGAAAATTTGTCTGAAAGTCAGGTTTTGCTTGAGAATGCGAAATGTAATATCGCAGCGTCGCAATTGTTGAAAAGGAAAGTCGCGTCGACAGAAAAATTCATCGAAAATTTGAAGGCGGTGAAGAATCATACGCAATTGGAATGCGAAAGAAAAATTATGGTAGACGACGGTGTTGCCCTTGTACGACTTTTGATGTGGCTGGAGAAAAACCGAGACAATGGATTGCATGAGACTGATGTGGCAGAGAAGATTGCTGAGTTGAGAAAACACTCGTCTGAATATATCTGTGAAAGTTTTGATACAATTGCTGGTTTTGCAGATCACGGAGCCATCGTCCACTATTCAGCCAAGAAAGGTTGTGACTATACGCTGACTCCAGACAATATCATTTTGATAGATACAGGAGGAAACTACCTCGGTGGCACTACAGATATCACAAGGACAGTGTCGTTGACAGATGCACCGTCGACAGAGCAAAAAAGAGATTATACATTGGTCTTGAAAGGACATATTGCCATCCAAATGCAGAAATTCCCTGCAAAAACGGTTGGTTTTCAGATTGATACACTTGCTCGCCAATATTTGTGGCAGGCAGGTTTGAACTATGGACACGGTACGGGACATGGCGTCGGACATTTCTTGGGAGTTCATGAAGGTCCACAATCAATGAGTAAAAAAAGTGTGGATTGTGAATTGAAAGAAGGAATGTTCATAACAGATGAACCAGGACTTTACCGCACTGGAAAATGGGGAATTCGCATCGAAAATATGCTGGCGGTTAAAAAAGCGGAAGGTACTGAATTTGGGGAGTTTATGCAATTTGAGACATTGACCTTATGCCCGTACGACCGCAAATTGATAGAGACATCATTATTGACTAACGAAGAGAAGAAATGGCTTAATGATTATCACAGACAAGTAAGGCAGAAATTAACAAATTTTTTGAATGTTGAAGAAAATGCTTGGCTTGAAGTACAAACTAAAGACTTTATTTAGTACATTTGCGAAAATTAAAAGAAACGGCAGATAGATATGAAAAGAAAATTTTTCTCTTTTTGGGCGTTGATATGTGCGTTTGTATCGTTGGCGGCGACTGCTCCTAAAGATGCGCCATATCGTATTGAGGTCAAGATGACGGATATTAAAGACACTTCGAAGGTGTTCTTGGCATTCTACTATAATGGAAAAACATATTCCAAGGATACTGCACAGTTTAATGGTAAGGGAGTGGCAGTCTTTGACGGAAGCAAAAGAAAGGAGAAAGAGAAGCAGAGATTGGAGGAGGGAATGTATATTGTCTACTTCAAACAGGATAAATTCTTTGATTTGTTGGTAGGAAAAGATCAGAACATCAAGCTAAAGGCAGACACTACAGACTTGACACCAGTTGTGACTCAAGGAGAAGAGTCGGTCTACTTCTCAAAACTTGTCAAGTTTATGTCTGACAAGAATAAAGAACGTAAGGATTTTGTTGAAGCCAAGAAAGCAGGAAAGATTGACTCTGTCACATTTGAGGCAAAATTGAAGAAACTGTCAGATGAGGTAGAGGCATTCCAAAAGAAAGAGATCGAAACGACTAAGGGAACTTTCTATTCTGAGTTT